>Ga0315309_1000658_pt1 | contig 20913 bp, 22 predicted proteins | sample TDP4_MG_FD_203080 | JGI IMG/M metagenome (GOLD analysis project Ga0315309, IMG submission 203080) | Freshwater sediment microbial communities from Lake Towuti, South Sulawesi, Indonesia - TDP4 | ecosystem: Environmental > Aquatic > Freshwater > Lake > Sediment | place: Indonesia: South Sulawesi... | reverse complement strand
ATCACTAAATCAGGCTGCAAAGCGAGAGCAAGGGCGATCATTATGCGCTGTTTCATTCCACCACTAAACTGATGGGGATAATCCCGCAGGCGATATTCAGGAATTCCTAGGCTTGACAACAATTTCCGTGTCCGGGTCTCGGCCTCCTTTTTACTTATTTTCTTATGGGTAGTGAATAATTCTTCTACATGTTCTCCTACCTGCATAACCGGATTTAGCGTGGTCATAGGATCTTGAAAAATCATGGAAATCTTCTCTCCCCGCAGGGTACGAATTTCGGCCATATTTTTTGTCAATAAATCCTTCCCCTGGAAGAGAATATTACCTTCAACAATTTTTCCTGGTTCGGGCACCAGTCTTAAAATCGAAAAACCCAGAGTTGATTTCCCACAGCCTGATTCTCCTACTAGCCCTAAAGTTCGACCCTTTTCTAGTTGCAGAGTTATTCCATCCACCGCTTTTATTATTCCGGGTCGAGTAAAAAAATAGGTTTTTAGACTTTCTATCTTTAGAAGAATTTCCTTCATTTCAGCGTTTCCTTAGCCGGGGATTAAGGATGTCACTCAGTCCTTCCCCCAACAGGCTAAAACCTACTACCAGAAATATAATCATTATTCCTGGAAAAGTGATGGTCCACCATTTCCCGACTAGGAAATATCTTTTAGCGTTACTGATATCAAATCCCCAGTCGGGAGTGGGGGGTTCGATACCGAAGCCCAGAAAACTAAGTCCGGTCTCTGTTAAAATAGCATCGGCAATATTAAAGGGCATGATGGCGATAATGGAAGAAATGGTATTGGGGGCAATGTATTTCCAGAGAAGTTTCCAGTCCGGGGCCCCTAAAGCCCGAGCCGCCTCTACATAGGTTTCCTCCCTGATTTGCAAAGATCTGCTTCTCACTACCCGAAAATAAATGGGGATATACACTAGAGTTACCGCCAGACTCATATTGATAATCCCCGGTCCCAGCACTGCCGCCACGGTGATGGCTAAGATAAAAGAGGGGAAAGCATAGACGGAATCGGCCACCAGAGCCAGTACTCGGTCCAATTTACCACCTATAAATCCCGAGAGGAGACCGCTCGGCATACCAATAAGTAGGGCAATAATAGTGGAAGTTAAAGCTACCATCATGGCAGGACGGGCGCCATAAATGGTGCGAGAAAAAACGTCCCGACCGTGTTGATCGGTTCCCATATAATATCTTCTCCCTGGTGGCTGCAATCTCCCTCCCTCGGTGTAGTTCACCGGATGATAGGGGGCAATATAAGGAGCAAAGATGGTAATAATCAGGTAGACTATAAGGATAAAAGAACCAGCCATTACGTTATAGGAAGGAGAAATCTTTTTAGACCACCGAATTAATCTGATAATGGGAGTAAATTTTGCTATCATTTTCCAATTCTTTTAAAACCGGATACGCGGATCTAAAAAAGCATAAATAATGTCTACTAATAGACTGATAATAGCAATAAATAGCGCTATAAAAACTACTCCTCCCTGAATGGCTAAAAAGTCGCGAGCTTCTATACTCCATAGAAGATGCCGAGCCAATCCTGGCCAGGAAAAGGTAGTTTCCGTCAGGATTGCCCCCCCAAGAAGCATGGCGAAATTCATGCCCATAAGAGTGATAATCGGGAGGAGAGCATTTCGTAAAGCGTAACTGTAAGTAACTTTCTTTTCCGATAAACCTCGGGCTCGAGCGGATGTGACGTATTCTTGCTGTAACGTTTCCAACATATTGGCCCGAGTAAGACGACTGATAGTTCCGGAAAGAATTAATCCTAAAGTGATTGAAGGTAAAACCAGATGTTTAAGAGCATCAATTAGAGCTTCACCATTCAGGGTAAATATGCTATCCAGGATATAAAAGCCGGTAATTTTTTTAATCATCACTTTGGCTCCCAGCCGCCCGGTGATGGGAAAAATTCCCAGGACTCTGCCCAGAAGATATTGGAGCATTAATCCCAGCCAGAATATAGGGACCGAAAAAATGCCAATAGAGTAAAGTCGAAGGAGATGATCTTCCCAACGATTATGATTGGTGGCGGCGAAGGCTCCCGTGAAGATACCGATTATGATAGCTACCAGCATGGAGAAGATAGCCATTTCAAGGGTAGCCGGTAGTCGAATAAGAATATCTTTTACCACTGGCTGGTTGGTAGCATAAGACATTCCGAAATCACCACGAAAGATTTTTTTCAGATAGCGGAAATATTGAATTAGCAACGGAGCATCCAGTCCCAGTTCTTTCTTTTTTTGTTCCACCACTTCTCGAGGTGCCCGGGGGCCGAGCATAGCGGAAACCGGATCTCCGGGGATCACTCGCAGTATTATAAATACAAAGGATAAAAGAAGAAAGATCATGGGGAAGGTAAGGATGATGCGAGTTAAAATATAACGTCTCAAGGTAAGCAGAGTTATCACCTCATAAAATAACTCTTCCCCCGGGAAACGGGGGAAGAGTTATTGAATGCAAAGATTCTAAAAATTATTCTGTGAAAATAGTACTATACCGGAACCACATAGAAGGATCCAGAAGTACCCCTTTCACATTTTCTTTCACTATCGCTATGTGTTGAAGAACATTGAACCAAAGCGGTAAAACCTGTACTTCATCACTTATTGTTCTCTGAATTCTTTCATAAAGTTTTGCCCGAGTTTCCGTATCCACTACTTCTCTTGCAGTTATAAGCAGTGCATCCATGGCAGGACTGCTATAGAAAGTCCCCAGACTCTTTCCACCGGAAGTGGAGACAAAGGGGTCTACATAATTATCGGGATCAATGTAATCTGGATACCAACCCAAAAGGAAGAAACCCAGAATTCCCTTGGTGAAATAATCAATGTAAGTTGCCCACTCCGCATATTTGATATCCACTTTTATCATCTTAGTTTCTTCCAGTGAAGTGGCTTCCACTACCGCTACATCTGCTTCCATGGTTCCATAATGTTTGGGTGTGTACCAGAGGGTAATTTTTAAGGGATTCTTTTCGCTGTAGCCAGCTTGTTTTAAAAGATCCCGTGCTTTTTCCAGATCTCTTTCCGAGAAAGCATCAATGTGACTCCATAATCCGGGAGGTACCATGCTGTAAAGCGGTTTATTTACTCCTGCAAAAATTCGATCGCAGATAGCTTTACGATCCACGGCGTAAGAGATGGCCTGTCTTATCAGTTTATTATCAAAAGGCGGCTGGGTTACATTGAAAACATTATAGCGGATGGACATGGTCTGTTCTCCCTTAATAACTTTAAGCCCTGGTGTTTTCTCCAGTGCAGTAACGTCGTCTACTTCAAAGGTCCGAAAAGCAACATCCACCTCTCCCGTTTCAATAGCTAACCGCAAAGCAGTAGCATCAGCGTAAAATATTTCAACAATGTTGGTAATTTTGGGTTTAGGACCCCAGTAATTCTCATATAATTCATAAACCACTCTTTCTTCCGGAACATATTCCACTACTTTATAGGGACCCGTCCCTTCTGTCCATTGAGTGGTGAATTTATCCGCCGGCGCTGATGCCGGACTTACCGGGAAGGCACAAGTGAAAGCTAATCTTCCCAGGAAAGTAGCATCGGGTTTTTTCAATTTAACTTCCAGGGTATAGCGATCTACTACTGTCACTTTGGTGATAACGTCGCCAATAAGAAATGCTGGGTCACCCCCTAGTTTAATGGTTCTTTCCAGGGAGTATTTAGCCGCATTAGCATCGAATGGGGTACCATCAGTAAAAGTTACTCCCTCCCGTAAGAAAAAGGTGTAGGTAAGGCCATCTCGGGATATTTTCCAGCTTTTGGCTAACACCGGCTCCACTTCCGTACCCCCGGGTTTGGTCTCTACCAGACCGTCGTGGGTATTAAAAATTACGTTAGAAGACCAGTAATCATAAGAATCTCCCGGATCTAAGGTTCTGATGCGGTCAGTAGTGCCTACTACCAGAACTTCCCCTGCCGCGGTCAGACTGGTTAGCCAGCAGAAAAAGACAATAACACTCGTGATGATCAGAATTTTTTTCATAGATTTCCCTCCTTTATTATATTTTACTTATAAAGCTGGTGGTGTTTATCGTTTCACCTCCGATAATTAAGTTTTGGGTATAATATACTACAAATAATAGTTTAAAGTCAAATCTTTTTGGTAAAGGATTATAAAAAGGTGATAATATGCGGTCAGTGATTCAGCGAGTGAAGGTGGCGCGGGTAATAGTGGAAGGCCGGAGGGTAGGAGAAATTGGTCCGGGCTTGGTTGTGCTATTGGGGGTTGGCCGGGAGGACAATGAGAAAGATATTGCTTATCTAGTGGAAAAAATTATAAATCTGCGCATTTTTGATGATAAGGATGGGAGGATGAATCTTTCCTTGCCGGAAGTGGGGGGAGAAATTTTGGTGGTTTCTCAATTTACTCTTTACGGAGACTGTCGCAAGGGAAGGCGTCCCAGTTTTGATGAAGCCGCTTCTATCGGCCGCGCTCTGGAACTCTATAACAAATTCATTGAATCCCTCCGGGAAAAGGGATTAAAGGTAGAAACGGGAGAATTTCAGGCCCGGATGCTGGTGGAGATACATAACGATGGCCCGGTGACCTTTGTACTGGATAGTAAAAAACAATTTTAAGCAATAAATTGCTGACGAGTTTCTCCAAGAAGGAATTAGGCAACTTTAGTGTTTTAGTTTAAAGCGGTGTTTTATTTAAGGCAGATCCTTGATGTCTTCGCTATGTAAATATTACTTAATACCTTGGGCGAAGGCATCCAGTTTACGGAAGAAATCGTTAAAGATTTCTCCCGCAGTAACTTCAACGCAAAGTTCAATCCTTCTCGTGGTAGGTTCATGCCGGTATTCCAGCTCTGGCGTTAAGCGAGGTGCCGGCACGGAGACATAATAACCCCAATCGGGATTAATCAGAGTGCCAATAGCGGGAGAATCTCCGTAAACCCACCATCGACGTGGATAGGGTGAATTTATCCTCCATTGCTTGAATAGAGAGGTCAGGTAGTCACCGATAGCGCCCTTCCCCATGACAAATCGTTCCATTTCCGCCACACTCACCCGCATCATACGATAAGTTCCGCGCGGATATTGAATTAATGGCACCTTAGACTGGAATATCACGTCGGCGGAAATCCAATCGTTAGCGGCGTTAAATTCGGGTCCCCCGGTGGGCCACCAGCCGCCTCCGATCCAGAGAGTCACGGTGTTTTGTGCAATACCTGGTTTCATCAAGTATGCCGATGCTATATCAGTTAGGGGTCCGAGGAAAGCAATATAGAGAGAATTGATTTCATTTTGTGCAGAAGAGCGTTCGATAATAAATTCAGCACCTTCTGATTTCTGGGGAACGTCAGGATCTGTCATAGCCACCGGGGAGCCTTTAAGAACGGGCACACTACCTTTCCTACCAAGAAGATGGAGTAGATGTAAAATTTCCTCATAGCTTCGCTCCATACTATTGAAGTCTTTATTGGTGTCGTAATGGGCAGCAATAATTCCCTCAACTTTGAGTTCTGGTGACAACAGCGCGTGGACAATAGCCATTTGGTCGTCAATTTCGTTAGCAGCGTCAGTATTCAGGATGACGCGACGGGGCCGTTGTGGTGTGGGCTTGCCAGTTAATAGCATATTTTTATTATTCCTTAATGGCACCGGCGGTGATACCGGACACGAAGTATCTTTGAAGGAAGATATACACGATGAGAACCGGTAGTATGGAAAGCAGGGCACCAGCATTAATCACCGGGTAAGAGGATGCCCATTGACCGTGGAAATACATCATTCCTAAAGGAACAGTTTTCCATTTGTCCGAATGAATAAAAATAAGAGCTATCAGGAATTCATTCCAGGTAGCTAAAAAATCTATGATAAACATGGCTGCTATGGCCGGCTTTGACAGGGGCATCATTATTCGCCAGTAAATCATGAATTCGGAACAACCATCAGTTCGTGCAGCATCTACCAATTCGGTGGGAATAGTGCGAAAGAAACCACGACAAATTAGGAGTTGGAAAGGTAGACCAAAGGCGATGTATGGAAAGAAAAGCCCTCCCAATGTATCCAGGAGACCTATTTTTTTAAGTAGAATGCTCAAGGGTAATAAGGTAACGTGAATGGGGATCCCAATTCCGGCAAAAATGAATAAGAAGATATAGTCTCTCAAACGGAAGCGGTATTTGGCCAGTGGGTAGGCAGCCAATGAAGCCACGAAAATACCTGCCGGAACTTTGAGGAAGGTAATAATTAAACTATTTCGGTAGTAAACACTGAATTTTCCCATTTTCCAAGCTTTAGGAAAGTTATCCAAAACTATCCTTTTGGGAAGTGCAAAAACTCCTCTACTAATTATGTCCCCTTGAGTTTTGATGGCAGTGATGACCACGATCAGGAAGGGAATTAGCCAGAGGATTCCCCAGATACTTAGGATTACATAAAGCCAGATACGCATCTGATGGCTACTTAATGTCTGCACCCAACTCGCTTTAGGATTTCTAATTTGTTCCGTAATATCATCACCTTTCTATGTTATCTTCGGGACATGATTCTAATGTAAGGGAACGCTATTATCATAATAGCAAAAGTCATTATCCAGGCGATGGTTGAGCCATAACCAGCATTGTGATATAAGAAAGTGTTAAAATACATCCAGGTGGCCAGAACTTGAGTAGTACGACCTGGCCCACCCCAGGTCATAACGTATACCAGATCAAATACTTTTAATGAACTCACCACGATTAATGAAATTACAATAACAAACGTTTCTCGCAGGGATGGAATAGTTATAGATAGAAAGCGTTGAAATCCACTGGCGCCATCAATTTCGGCCGCTTCGTAAATCTCCTTGGGGATTCCCTGTAAACCCGCCAAGAACAATATCATAGGGAATCCAATATTTTGCCAGATAGCGGTGGCAATAACGGCATAAAGTGCTGTTTGCCGTTCTGCCAGCCAACCATGGGTAAGAGAGGGGAGCCCAATCAGTTTTAGAAATGCATTGAGGGCGCCAAAAAACGGATTGTATATCCAAGCCCAGATAATACCTACTGATACCAGGGGAAGGATGGCTGGTGAATAAAATAAGGAACGAAAGATTGTTGTTCCGACCATTTTCCGATTCAAAATAATGGCCAGTAGCAGTCCCACACCGACAGGAATAACCAGCGTAAAAGCTATCCAAATAAGATTATTCTTGAATACAAAAAGAGAAACAGGGTCTTTAAAGAATTTTATGTAGTTTTCAAGGCCGAGATATTTTCTCTGAAGGGATAGTCCATCCCATTCGTGCAGGCTAACCACAAATGAATCTATCATGGGATAAATCAAGAATACAATGTATATGAAAATGGCGGGCATCAAGAGCCAATAATGCGAAAGAAAGCGTCGGATTCTTGATTTCGTTAGCCGCATACTTTTTCTCCTAACACCTATTAATTCCGGCTAAATCGGAAGTAATCAAGAAAAGGCTTCCTCTCAGCTTGATATTGGTTTCCCGGTTCATTCTAAATAGAACCGGGAAACCATAATTTAGCTTACAGCTTTTGCCAATCTTACTTCTTCTTAGCTTTCCAATCTTCTATTGCTCCCTGCATTCTCTTGGCACCTTCCACGGGAGTCATTTGCCCGCCCACTAATGCGTCTTGTACTTCAAAGTAATAGTGCATCAACTCCGGTGCAAAAGCTTGATCGGTTGGTGGGAAGACCCCCTCCAGTTGCTCCAGAATTTTTCTCCATTTGACGGTGCTCGGTAGCTCCTTTGGATCAGGGTATACTCCTATAGTGGCAGTACTGGCAAGTGCTGTCCCCAGATATTTCTTTTGTGTCTCCGGCTGGATATACCAGTTTATGAATTCTGCCGCTGCATCTTTATATTTGCAAGCTTTGCTGATCATGTATTGTTCTGGGAAACCTGAGACTCTCAGGGGTTTGTGGTCGGTAGGATGGACGAAGAAGTCAAAGTTGTTAACATCTTGTTCGTCACTCTTAAATACGGTCTCCATCCAGGTCCCCTCAAACACCATTAGGGCTTTACCCTGATACATAGGCATTCTAGCGTCATCAGGACTGACCGCCATAAAGCCGGGGATAATCCACCCCTTATCCACCCATTTCTTGAACATAGTATAGGCTCTGATGACTTCCGGTCGATTCCAACTGGCAGTTAGAGCATTCAGCTGATCGTGAAGTTCAGGACCGCAGCTTACCTCCAGTAGGTAATCTACCAAACGCATTACCATCCACCCGTACTTACCGGCAAGGGAGAGGGGGTAAATTCCGGCGCCTTTTACCTTATCACACAGGGCCTCCACTTCGGCATAGGTTTTGGGTTCGGTTAGCCCCAGTTTTTTCCATAGATCAACTCGATACCAGAACGACATACCCATTGAGCAAATGGGGGCACCCCAAACCGTACCTTTTCTAGTTATCGCTTTCTTTGCCCAGGGTATGATTATCTTATCCCAATTGTACTTTTTCCAGTACGGTTCCATAGGCTCCACATAACCGGCATCAATGAAGAACCCGGCTAGTTCTCCACCCCATTCAAAGAAAACGTCAGGGCCTGTCCCGGAAGCCATTCCCGTTTCTAATACTTCGGTATAGGTGCCAGCTCCGGTCCCTGCCATTGACTCATGGATAATTTCGACTCCGGGTTTGGATTTGGTATACTCAGCAAACATTTGGTCTAGATATTCTTTCTGCACTCCGCCCCATACGGTAAATACCCTTAATTTTACTTGAGCAGAAGCTAATGTAGATACAAGGAATATACTAGCAATCACAAGTATTGCTAGCAAAATCACTGTAGAAAATAACTTTGTCTTGAATTTCATCAAAATCCCCTCCTCTAATTTAAAATTTTTAAAAACTTTAAGAAAGTTTATGAATATTATTCACCCTATATCACCCCCTTTCTATAGTACTGCGATAGCGAAGAATATACCATTTCTCAACAATCTAGCTCTGCTAATATTACGTTTATGGTAAAAAGGAAAATCTATCTCGGAAGAATATTAAAAATTAAATTTGCCGTTATTTTAACATATGTTTAAAAATTTAACTTTTGTTGCCTTATTATATATTAAATTTTCACTGCTTGTCAATTTAAATTTTTATTTCCGGATTACTGGTTAGTACCTTATAAATGTAGTTTATTCTTCCAATTCTAACACGGCATCCTGCATCTGGCGTAATTTGTATATAAAGGTGGAGGTGTCAGGAGCGAAATTCTCTTCCGTCAAGGGTTCTCCTTTTGAAATATCCTTCAATACCATACCGCCCGGAGCAATCCCCATTGGTATCCCTTTCATCTGCCGGGCATCATGATGGGTATAGATCCGGTTAAATATATCCGCACTTCCTATTCCGCCAATAATCTCGCCCGACCTTAAATTCCGTTTGGCTATCGAAACTACTTCTGAGAACATCTTTTTGGCAGTTACGGTTGCCTCTTGGTATATGACCGCTTCGGCAATGGCAAAGGGAGTCTCTAAGCTACATAAATGGTAAGGACGGTAGAACATGAAATAGGGCCCCTCCCCCATGGAGAGATATTCCATATCGGCAATAACTCTTGGTTCGTCAGTAGTGACAATTACAAAGACTCCCGGAGCGATGTTACCAGTAGAATAATCAACACAGCCTCTTTTATGCAGAATCCCTCCGTCTTCTTTAGGGATAAAAGTTTTAACCAGGTCCTCCAAATCCACTTTAGGACCATGCATGCCCGGAACATCAGGTAGCAGTCCGGTAGCGTTGGAAACCACTGCCATCTCTACCATTGTTTTTGTACCATCGATAAAAGAGGCTAACATCTGAGAGTTCATATTTTTGCTTTCCGCTTCCGCCCGACACATTTCTGGGGTGACCTCGTAATTTATAGGGTTGTTCTTCCCTTTGCCGACACATATTACTTCAAAGCCCATAATCCGGGAGAAATCATAGAGCATTTTACATACTCCAGGTTCATCCCCGGAGGACACCGTGTAAATACAACCCGACTTTCGGGCCAGACGGTCAAGGATAACACCCACGGTTACATCGGTCTCCACGTTGAGCATGACAATATTTTTCTGACTTAATATGGCGGTCCAGGCCACCCTGGCTCCTACTTCTGGAATTCCGGTTGCCTCCACCACTACCTCCAGGGTTTCTAACTGGGGTAACAATAAAGCATCTTCGGTAATTAGATACTTACCCCTTCTTAAGGTATCCTCTGCTTGAGAGCGGCTATTAGTGATGGCTATCTGGCTCTCAGGAATACCTATTTCCTTTAGAACTGTTTTTGGACGTTCTATATTGATATCGGCAATGGCAAAAATTTTCAAGCCTTCCATTCTATGAGTAAGGTGGACCAATCCCGAGCCCATCTGTCCACAGCCAACTAATCCTGTACGAATGGGATTGCCTGCTGCTTCTCTCTCCTGTAAATGTCGGTAGAGCTCCATTCTGATTTCTCCTTATAACTTGGGGGAATATTTCTCCCGCAATCGGGCAAGGTCTTTGAAATCCTCTTTAATTATGCAGGCCTTGGCTCCTCCGGTACCATAATCAATTCCCATTAGATAATCAGCCATGAGGATACCTCTCACTATCTCTAAAATCTTTATAGGCAACTCAAAAATAAAGCTGAGAGGAAACGTTTATTGGAGTATTTTTTTCTAAGTCTCTCCCGTACTGTCTTTTTCCTCTATTTTTATAAGTTTATTAGCTGTCTCTTCGTCGGTAATAAGTATTTTTATATACTGACCACGTAATGCTCCCAAAATTGCTTCTACTTTATTTTTCCCCCCAGCTAATCCAATTACATTGTTCATTTTTTTTAAATTTTCGATAGGTAAAGCAACAATTCTTTCATGTAGGTCACAATTGAGTTTTTCACCCTGGATATTAAAAAACTGAACTAAAATATCTCCTACTGCTCCCTGTTGACACAATGCCTCCGCTTCCGCTAAGCTTATGTATTGCAACTTAACTAACATAGATTCTGTTCCTGCCAGTCCTATGCCTACCAGAGAATAATCTGCTTGGACAGCCATTTCCAAAGCTTGCCTCACTGTTACATCAGATTTAAAGGATTGGCATAGCTCTTTAGTAGCGGTAATAGCCGGGGCATGAATATAGTAACATTCTCCTCGGAAAATATCCGCTAATTTGCCTCCTATCTCATAAGGATTCAGGAAAAAAGAGGGAGTCAGCCCACCATTTAAAGTTACTATTCTTATATTGCTTATACTTTTGGAATTAATGAATTTAACTACTTCGGTGACCGTTGAACCCCAACTAACGGCAAGTAAATTTCCACTTTTAAGGTGCCTTTCTAAATATAAAGCCGCCGCCTTGCCAAGAGATTCCTTAACGGTATCTTTCCTATAAACCGGAACCACCATGGCATCTTTTAAATTGAAAGTGGAAATTAATTTTTGTTCTATTGATAAACAATTATAAAGAGGTGATACAATGCTTATATGCACTATTCCTTTTTCTCTTGCCTTTTTTAAAAGTTGTAAAACTTTGATGCGGGATATACCAAACTTTTTGGCAATCTGGCTTTGGGTCATATTTTGTTTATAATACAACCAGGCTATTCGGCTAAGAAAATCTATTTCGGAAGGATCTTCATACATTTGAAATCTGCTCCGCTTTTTAACATATGTTTAAAATTTTAACATTTGTAAAAAATATTTTATTATAACATTTCCCAGTTGTCAAGAGAGAATTTCTTTCAGGCGGGCAATGGAAAAGGGTGGAAGAAGGACTTCCAGGATTTTATTTTCCACGATAGTATATTTGAGTTTGCTAAACTCATAATCGGGATGAGAGACTATCTCATCCCAGTCCGCTTCGGAAAATAAATATGCCTCAATCTTACGGCGAGCACGAAGATGTGGACTCTCCAAGCCGTCAATCCGTACCTTTTGAGAGATAGAACTGAGATTTGCTATATACAAAATGCTAGCTTTGTTCGCCGTTAGGGCCAGGGCATCGACCAATAAGGGCAGATTGACAGAAAGGGAACATATTTTCCATCCCTGTTTGTTAGATAACTCCTTGAACACCTGGAAAAGAGGATAAAAACGTGAATTAGGATTCCCATCAAAAGCTGGCTGCTGGTAAGTGGCTTTAAGGTATATCAGGCCGCGAGGTCCGGTCAGTTCGTAATAAGTAGCAGCCATTACTCCCCCTTCACTCAGATATTTAAGACTAATAAGCGTCCAAACGGCACCAAAAAGTCCCCATTGCCGGGGTTCGGTATGGGAAGGTATCTCGTCTGAAAGAGAAGGGATTTCAGGAACCGTGGCATGGGGATTGAAGCGCATTTTCAAGGTGACCGGACTTACAATGAGCGGTAGACCACCAGCAATCCGGGCAGCGGAGATGGCGGTGGCTTTCTGGGCGGCAAGATTTTCTACCAGCGAGGTATTATCGAAAGCATGTACCTGGGGAGTAATCGACCAGAAGATAAAGTCAAGCTTATCCACCGGTGGCCGGTTGCGGTTTAGCTCGGTAAACCAGGCATCAGTTCCACCGCCAATAAAAGATTTGATTCCCGCAACTCTCATTTGTTTACGGAGGGCATCTAAAATATTGGCAGTGGTATTCCAGGGAAGGCGATTTTTAGTAATCATAATGCGTTCAGGAATGGTTTTGAGCCCGGCCAGCATTTCTCCTAAATTGGATGGCATCCGCTCTCCAGAAGTTTTTAGTAGAAGCCAGAGTGGAACCTTAAATTGCCACGTGATATCGCTGCCTTTAATTAGTTTAGACTCCCAGTCGGGTTGGTCCAGGTTTAGATCCAACCGCAAATGGGATGGGGAGAGCTTCTTCACAATAGATTTCGGTATTTCGAACTGGGTATTAATGAGATCATTGATGCAGAAACCAAAATGACAAAGGGTATGATCGGTTACTTTTCCTATTTTAATGGTAGGGAAACTTTCATCAACCCTTCGGGTAGAAGAGCATTTTGGTAATTTAGGCCAGGTAGAGGGTTTTCCTTCTAAAGTGAACCGGATGGCCTGGCAGATTTTTTGTCCTTTTTGCACCATTACCGGGATGGGATTACGTAATGGGGTGGAATAAATCTTAAAAGAAGCATCCGTCCAGTTGCGCTGGTCCTCCATTTCGAATACATCTCCTTCAAAGTCAAGGCGTATCCAAAGATCGGGCTTTATCTGATAGCTGAAACTTTTAAAATCCATGAAAGGCTGGTGGGGCGATATCCATTTTGGAAAAGCGGCAGTATAAGTTCCACCTCCCACCGATTCTACTTTTTCATAACGACAGGAAATACCGGCACACTTCATGGGATAAAGAACACAGAAGCCAATTCTATTCTTATAGAATTCCTTCCTGGCTTCCCCTTCCATTGTAAATATTAGCCTTCCATCGGGTTCACCCTTTATATATCCCTTCCAATAAAAGTCAATATCTCCATTATAATTTCGAACATCATAGGAAATCTGGAAATGGTCATCGCCAGTGTTGACTTTAACATTGGAAAGAAAATTGGGAATGGTATCCCAGTTGCGATTGCGTATGGCGACGTAAATTCTTCTTATAACTTCTTTTTCTTCCAGTTGGAGATAACGAAGACCACCTGCTTCATAAATCAAATTCAGAGGTCCTGCTTTCAAAAACAGTCTTTCCTGTTCTTCCCATGGTATTCCATAAAAATGAATTAGTGAATTTTTTCTAGCAATCATTTTGAACTTTCCTCGGGATGAAGCATCTTAAGTACTGTTTCTTTCACTACCTCTGGTTTAAAAACATCTTTCCAATTCGGCTTATAAATTCGGTCATAACCACATTTTATAGCTATTTTAGCGGCATCAGAAAATGGGGCGGAAATTCTTCCCATGACGATAGCTAATTCAATCTGGATATGGCCCAGCATGAATGCTCGTGCTGCTTCGGGAGGTACACCATGTTTTATCGCTTCATCCACCGCCTCTTTCAGGAGGTGAGCAGCGGAGGCCCCGACCACTTCAGCCGCCGCCGGCTCAAGAATAATCATCTGCTCCACAGTAATCCGATGACAATTGACCACCGGTGCAAACATTTCTTCGCAAATTTGTTTTGCTTTTTGAAAATTCTCTTCCTTTCCCTGCAGTAAAGCGATAACAATATCCTGTTTGGCAGCAATACCGCCAAAGAAATCATTGCGTGCTTCCGGTGTATCCTGCTCTCTAAAAAGAGGGGGATGGCACGGATGAGTGACCACAAATGTGCAATCATCTCGTAAAGCAATTTCTCCCGCATAGGCCGCGGCCGGATCCAATAGAATCATAGTGGCGTCCTTTTTCATCATAGGAACTACATTTTTAGAAATTCCACCTAATTTAGCATCGGGAACTGCCATAATAATTACATCGCTTAGCGGGACTGCTTCTTCGGTTTCGGTATTTGATAGCCCCTTTTCGCAGATTCTGGCCAGTCCCGCTTCTCCTTTTTCACACAAAATAAGATTATAATATCTTTTTAATAGATTGTCGGTAATCCGGCTACCCATTTTCCCGCCGGCACCGATGATAGCTATAGTTAGTTTCTCCCGGGATCTATTCATCTTATTTTCCTCCTTAAAAAATGAATACTTTTACTCGCCCATTCATTTTCCTTCAAAATCGTTTTTTCGATGGTTTCGGAAAAGGGGGTCCAGAGTTCCAAAATGGCATTGGGATTTTTCCCTTCTTTCTTCACGACCTCCAGAAGCCATTCAATATCCAATCTTCCATCGCCCGCTGGACAGCCGAGAATGATAAATCCCATCTGATGATCAACCCGCACTATGTCAAAATCCTTAATATGTAGATTAAGAATGTAAGGTGCCAGTTCTTTTACTACCTGTTCCGGACCTTCCAGAGCGCCGAAGGAATTGACAGTATCCAGACAAATACCAACATAAGGACTATTTACTTTCTTTATCAAGTTTGCCAGTTCCCTTGATTTATAACGATCATGGTTTTCCACCGCTATATAAATTCCTGCCTCCATAAATTTTGGGAGAACTTCTCTTATCCAGCTAATAGCCTGTTCTATATCTGGCGCATAATCAGGAGTGTGAATCATTGTCCGCAGAATATTCGCCCGCAATAATTTTGTAATATCAAGATAACGCAGTAAATGGTCTGGTTTTACTCCCCGAGTTCCCACTTCAATACTAATTTCCATATTCTGAGCAGTTACCCTTAGTTCATCAAGTTCTTTTTTACTGATTTTATGGAGGGGAAGATTATCGCAGAACTGAACTACATTAACTGCTAATGCTTGGGCCTTCTTCAGTAGACCTATGGCAGTTAATGGTTTTTCTGGTGGTGGATATCCTGTAACTCCTATAGCCCAGCTAAATGTGTAGGAACCTATTCCTAATTGCATTTTATTTTCCTCTTCTCGCGCCTAAATTATTCTTCATTAGAATTTTCCCGTCAGTTTAAAATGGAAGAAAAAACACTGCTACCTCCGGGGGAATCGGAAAGATTTACCTTCTTTTAGTCGTCGAAGAAGTTGAAAAAAAGAATAGATTCTTGTTTATTAGCAGTAAAGTTTACCTACTGGTGCCAATAAGTTTCAATTCCCAGGTAATTATTAATCGCTTCGTGGAATATGCTGGCGACGCGCGAGTGATTTATAGCTACATGGTGCTCAAAGCCATTTTTGCAGATAAACTTTAACAGTTGTTGCATCCAGGGGATACGAACTACGCCTTTGCCCCCGAAGGTGTTAAGTTCATCGCCGGTAATTTCACCTTCGCCTACATAGGCCTTCAAACCACCAATAATATCGTCAGTGGTGAATCTAGCGTAGGTAAAAGGGCCTGCCTTAATTTTACCAGCACAGTTCCCATAAGCATTTTGTTGACCAACTGTGCCGGAGATAATATCACCATAACTCATCTTCATATCTTCAAAGATGGACTTGGCAAAATTACCGCAGTGGAAGATAACCGCTCGGTCAGGATCGTCTCCGTAGTTATTATTCCAGTCTACGAGGGCAGAAGGAGACATTGAGGCAAGCTGCAGGGTATACATGGCCAGGGCTCCAGTAATATCTACTTCACAGGCGCTGGGTAGTAGCTTCTCGCTCATCATACTCATCACTGTGCAGGGCATAATGCCAAGATTCATCTCCAGAGAAGTCCAGCATTGAATAGCAGAAGCGACTATATTGTTATCTTTTATCCATCTCTCAATCACTATGGCGAAACGGGCAATAGTACTTATTTTCTCCGGAGGTACTCCCTTGGTATCGCAGTAGGATTTAATCTCAGCAATTTTAGCTTTCAAGGCCCCATCTTCATTGGAAATTTTATTCATCTGGGCAAAAATATCAGAAAGATCAATGGTTTCCACAGAAATGCCATAGGATTCCAGAATTTTTTCGGAAAAACGAACAGTGTTAAAAGCATTAGGCCTCGCCCCAATAGCACCCAGTTTTATATTTTTCAATCCTTTTACTACCCGGCATACTCCCGCAAACCATTTGAGATCCTCTTTGAAACTGGTATCCCGAGGACTAACCGTGTGCGACCGGGTAAGGGAGAAGGGAATACCATACTGGGTTAGATTGTTGCAAACGGAAATCTTTCCGCAGAAACTATCTCGACGATGAGGAAGATCCAGTGCGTCAATATCATCAGGAAAGGCATGAACCAATACTGGCACTTCTACCCCACTTAAGCGAATAGTATTAGCAACCGCTTTTTCATCGCCAAAATTGGGCAGAGTAACAATTATTCCATCAATTTTATCGTGATTTTTTTGAAATAGGGCCGCGCATTTTTTAGCATCTTGCCAGGTTTCTACCACTCCAAAACGGGTCTCCTCCGGGGAAGGACAAATTACGGAAAAGCCTTCTACCTGCAAAATTTTTATCATCTCTTCCCGACCGGCCCTAGCCAACTCATCAGGGAAAAAATCGCGATTGCCTGCAATTAACCCAAAAGTAAGAGTCATCTTTGTTACCTCCTTTTGACAGCACCTTGGTACTGTTTTTACCGTATTATATATTAAATTTTATCCTGAAATCAACCTTCCCGGCATAGCATTGAAAAGGACCAGAGGGTGTGATAAAATAAATTAAAATGGGAATTTTAGTAACTAATGATGATGGAATTCATTCCGAAGGTTTACATGTTTTGGCAAATTCGCTATCTGATCTGGGAAAAGTGATAATTGTGGCCCCGGATCGGGAGCGCAGTGCAGTAAGCCATTCTCTTACCATTTATCATCCCCTGAGGATTAGCCAGTTGAAAGAAAATATTTTTGTGGTTAACGGAACTCCTGCTGATTGTGTAATGCTCGCAGTCCACCAGATTCTTTCTGAAAAACCGAAGGTAGTAGTAGCGGGAATAAATAAAGGGCCAAATATGGGAGAAGATATTCGCTATTCTGGCACGGTAAGTGCTGCCTGGGAAGGAACTTTTTTCGGTATACCCTCCTTTGCTATTTCTCTGTCTGGTTTTGAAAATTTGCATTTTAATGTTGCCGGTAAATTTGCTCGCATGCTGGCAGAAGTTTTACTGGAGCAAAAACTTCCCCCCGGTACTGTGCTTAATGTTAATGTCCCTAACCTGGAGGAAAAAGAAATTAAGGGGGTTAGGATAACCCGTCAGGGGAAATTTATTGAAAGATATATTTCCTACGAAAAGGTTAATCCCGAGGGTGAACTTTGTTATCAGATTGGGAACCAGAAGTTAAAGGGAGAAAGAGAAGATGGAACCGATTTTGCCGCCATAGATGAAGGAATGATTTCCATCACTCCACTTAAAATAGATCTTACTCATTACAGCGTTATAGAAGAGCTAAAAAGGTGGGAATTAGTGCAATGGAAAATTTTTGGATAAATAAAACTCGTTCTCCGGGTGTAGCCATGAATTTTGATCAGGCCAGGGAAATGATGGTGCAGACCCAACTCATTTCTCGAGGAATTCGGGATGAAAAAGTTCTTTCCGCTATGAGGAAGGTCCCTCGGCATCGATTTGTACCCGAACATTTATTGGAAGAAGTTTATAATGATTATCCTTTGCCCATTGGTGAAGGGCAGACTATTTCTCAGCCCTATATGGTAGCCCTGATGACCGAATGCCTGAACTTTAAAGATCATGGGAAAGTATTGGAAATTGGGACCGGTTCCGGCTATCAGACGGCGATTCTGGCAGAACTGGCGGAGAAAGTATATTCTATTGAACGCATCGAAATTTTGGCCCTGCGTGCCCGAAAAATTTTGGAGGAATTGGGCTATAAAAATATTTTTATTCGCGTAGGAGATGGTACAGCGGGCTGGCCGGAGGAAGCGCCGTTTGATAAAATTCTGGTAACTGCGGGAGCTCCTAAAATTCCGCCTCCCCTGGTGGAGCAATTGAAAGAAGGTGGCAGACTGGTAATTCCCGTGGGGGGTTCTTTTTCTCAGACCCTAACCATTGTTGATAAAAAAGATGATAAAGTAGAGACCCGGGAGGTTTGCGGCTGCGTCTTTGTCCCTCTGGTAGGAGCCCATGGCTGGGAAGAATAGACTATGGAGGATTTATTGAACTGGATTTACCAACTTCCCCGCCAGTGGATTCCTCTGGTGCTTGGGATGTTACCCATTCTGGAAGTAAGAGGAGCTATTCCTGCAGGATTGGCTCTTAAAATTCCTGCCGGAGAGGTTTTTTTCCTCAGTGTATTGGGAAATCTAGTTCCTGTTGTCCCGTTGCTCCTTTTTTTAGATTTTATCTCCCACTATATTAGTGAACGGTTTTCCTGGGGTAAAAAATTTTTTAGCTGGCTTTTTGAACACACCCGCCAAAGAAGTAAGGCAGTGCAGAGATACGAAATGCTAGGCTTGATGATTTTTGTGGGTATACCTTTACCGTTAACAGGAGCTTGGACGGGATGCGTGGCTGCTTCTCTTTGCGGTATGCGTTTTTGGCGGGCTTTTTTAGCCATTATCCTGGGAGTTCTTATTGCTGCCTCGGTGGTCACTTTATTATGTCTGGGAATTATTAGTCTTGGTAGATGGGCGCACTGGTTAGTCCGGTGAAAAAATTATTCTCTTGTCAAGAAATCGGTAAAAAGTTATGATAATGATAAAACCTGGTCGGGGCGTAGCGCAGCCTGTGTAGCGCGCCTGCTTCGGGAGCAGGAGGTCGGAGGTTCAAATCCTCTCGCCCCGACCAAACGGAATTTTCCGAATTTCTGGAGGAAAATTGAAACTGGCTCATCCTTGCTTCCGCTCGGCTTCCCTTTTCATAAGTCTTTTTATAATTTTCACCTAGAGTCGTGCATAAACGACGTACTTCGCAAGATATGCCAATTTGGGAACATAAACGAAATAATTCGGTTATTTTAAGTTATACGCAATGCCGTGCCCTAAATAAATTTGGAGGTGAAAATGGCATATAAAGTTTTCATAAGTCATAGCGCCCGGGACCAAGGATTAGTTATATCACTAGCAAATTTACTTTCGAAATTTGGAATAGAAGTATCTGTTGCAGAGTGGTATCTCGCCTCCGGCGAACGTCTTGACAAGAAAGTGTTTGAACAAATCGAAAGATCTGATTGTGTAGTTGCCTTGTTAACGCGAAATGGGATAAGATCGAACTGGGTACAACAAGAAATAGGATATTCATTACAACGCAATAAATCGGTTATTCCTATTGTAGAAAAGGGAATAGACCCAAAAGACTTAGCCGCATTACAGGGAAGAGAGTATATTGAATACGACCCCTATCAATATCAGCAGGCTTTGATCAAATTATCTACTTATGTTAGATCGTTAAAGCTGAAAAAAGAAGAGCGAGAGAAGGCTTTACTTGTTTTGGGAGGCCTCCTTGCTTTTCTGTTATTACTCTCTGGAGGAGAAAAATGAAGACAGTTTCGTATTTTCCATCTAATGATGAACTAGTGTTAAAATTCCGTCCCTTAAAGAAAAAACCAACGAAAGAATTAGGAAGGTTTAAATTATGGTGGGATGATGAAGGTTATATTTATGGCATCGATATTATGCCATTCATGGAAGAGTTGGAAGAATTCAAGAAAAATCTAAATACGATACGGTTGGGTGGTATTTGGAAAGGTATAAAGATTACAGAGGAAGATATTAAAGAAATACGAAGGGATTTGCTCAAGAAACTTGAGGAGAAATGGTAATGCCATTTGTTACCGACACTCACTCTTTAGTTTGGCATATAACGGATGATCCTAAACTTTCCATCGAGGCGAAAGAGATTTTTCAAAAGGTGGATAATTTTCAGGATTGCTGCTACCTCAATGCATTTGAATTTTCCTTTAATAACTCGGGATGAGACCCTGAGAGAGATAGGGATAGGGTTAGAGGTTATATGGTGATAGGCACGGCACAGCGTATAACACGGTGTAAAAGACGAAGGGCATAAATGCCCTTCGTCCAAATTCGGCTTCTCCGAACTTCTTTTACACCGAAAGCGTGAGGCGAAATTTCGGTATAAATGTTCAAGAAAAAATTAAAAGGAGGTCAGAATGAATATCTACGTAGGCAATTTGTCGCGCGAGGTCACCGAAGAGGATTTGCGACAGACTTTTGAAGCCTTCGGGCAGGTCGCATCCGTCACTATTATTAAGGACAAATTTAGTGGCGAATCAAGAGGATTCGGATTCGTGGAAATGTCCGCCAAAGCTGAAGCCCAGGCCGCCATCGCCGGCCTGAACGGCAAGGAGCTGAAGGGACGAACGCTTAACGTTAATGAGGCTCGTCCTCGCTCTGAAGGCCGTCGAGGTGGTGGAAGGCCAGGTGGAGGCTATCGAGGCGGTCGGCGGCGTTCTTGGTAAGTGGCAGTCGGATAGAAGTATTCACTTCTTTGATTAAGGGCAGAGGCGGACGAGTTCTCGCAAAAAATAGTTCCTTTTTTAAAAATTTGTGAGGCGCACCCTTAATAAAAAAGAAATTTTTTGAGAGGGCCCGTCCGCACGCTCG
>Ga0315309_1000657_pt1 | contig 20940 bp, 23 predicted proteins | sample TDP4_MG_FD_203080 | JGI IMG/M metagenome (GOLD analysis project Ga0315309, IMG submission 203080) | Freshwater sediment microbial communities from Lake Towuti, South Sulawesi, Indonesia - TDP4 | ecosystem: Environmental > Aquatic > Freshwater > Lake > Sediment | place: Indonesia: South Sulawesi... | reverse complement strand
AGTGATTGTTGGCTCCTATACCACCATTCAGTACTAGAGCTGCACGCATTATTTCGTCAGGATAAGTTGACTTGGTAGCATGCTTAACAATAATCACGTTACCTTCCATATCAACAAATGGCATGGGTGTCAACGAAACCCCGTGACCGAAAAAACTTGACATCTGTGTTTCGGGCGCTGCCCTGCCAAGGCCATCCCCGTCTATAGTCACTACTTCAGCTCGCGCCGCCAGCGAAAGTATGACGGGCGTGTTAACCCCTCCCAGTTCAAAAGGAACAACGTAGTCTATTTTTCTATCATGAATGCTTTGCATAATTCTAAATGCCTCGGCGAGTTCAAATCTTTTCTCCCATCTCTGCAACATCTCTCCGATAGAGACATAAGCCTTGACAGAACCAGCATAGCCCCCGCTTACTGTGAATGCGTCATCTCGCACTGCGTTCGGATCAACTATTCGATATTCACGCCCCTTCTCTAGGTCCCACTCAACAAGCGGCTTACCAAAGAACTCAGGATCTCCCCCTCCACCGGTTCCAAGAATTCCAACGCCTATTAACATACTCTCCAAGTCATCTTTTTCCAGAATTCTCTCAACCACAGAACCACCATACTGGAGCCTAACATCCAAGTTTTATAAACCTTATATCCTCAAACAACAGGTTCGATCGATCGAAAGAAGATCGTGCCTATCCTTGGAGTATCTCTACTGATTTTTTGACTGCGAATCTTATTCTCTCTGCGCATGCGTAGTCGTGAACCTTGGCGAGGTATTCCTTCATTCCCTCCTCTGTCTTCACGTTCAAGCCTGTTAGCTCCCTGCAGTTCACGTGGCCAAACCTATCCTTGAACTCGGCTAGGTACTTGTCCACCATGTTCCAAACCGGCCGCGGGTTCTCCTCTGGGCTTGACCTCCCGTGTTTCATGCCTATCGCCATGGCCACGCTAGAGATTGAGCCGCAGAGCAAACCGTTCAAAGAGACCCCTGCGCCTATGCCTGTTCCGATCTTGGGGATTAACTCGGACCCTACGCCCAAATGGTCCTTCAGGGCTAATAGAATGCTCTCGCAGCAGTTGTACGGTCGTCCAGTGGGGAAATTGGCAGGCCGATCACAAAAATATCTTACCGCCTTTTCCTGCAACACTTCTGCGGTTGACATACCCACAACCATTCCTCAGACATATTGGTTTAATAAAACTTGCGAGTTAAATCGAGCGTTCTAGGAGGTCCATCTTGAATGCCTGGACCAATCAAAGAAATGATGATACTATTGAGTTATTGAGTTTTCTTCGGAAACACGTGGAGCACAACGCCGTATAGTACCACCAGTAGCCCACAAGCCACCGACCCTATTACCAGAACCATCGGCCATGCAAGCGCGTGGCTACCATAGAGGTATATCAAGTAGGAGAGCAACAATAAGGCGATTCCGGACAATACATCGGCGAAGGCTCTTCTCCCGTGCTTATCGATCGCAAAACGAACGCCTGCGACAAGGAAGTCAGATATCCCCAGCAAGCCAAAAAACAGTGTAGCGCTGCTGATCACGCCTTGGGGTGGTCTCGACAGGATGGTCTTTTCCTCTGCCACCCATGCGATCCATGATTGAAGGTCGGAGGTTAGATTGGGATTGGCTAGGAAAGTGATCGCTACCACTATAAGAAAAATCCCGAAAGAAATCAGACCCGAGATATCTCTGCGACGTTCCCTCGCACCAAAACACATCTCCCGCTCTCGGGCATAACTTTCTTCTACGGGCCGTTCACTTGTCTTGACCGCCAAGGGTGCTCCACAGGAACGACAGAATTGGTCATCATCATTGGTGTCTGCCCCACATTTCGGACAAGTGGGCATACATCAGCCCCTCTTGACTTCGCATCTTGGATATTCTCTTAAGCTTTTCTATGATAAATGAATGGAGAAAGAGTCGATCGAGCCTTCCGCAATGTGGAGTCCCACGCAAATGGTATCGATGGATTGATCCGATCAACATTGGGGCACGGCCACAACGATCACCGCGCGCCCATAGAGGAGTAGACAGCTGTCGACGGCGCCACACCATACCACAATTGAAGGACAGATGGCTGAGTCCAAGGCCGAGGAAAGTGGTCTCAGCGCGCCATAAATAGAGATCAACTGATCTCCAAGCCGTGACGGTGTTCCTATCCGCGAACTCAGCCAACCTTACCCTCGCATTCGAGAGGATAATACTCGCCACTGAAGGGTTCGCTCCTGGTCTCACATCTTTCTCTCGGACAATATCGGCAAGCAACATATTCCCCGCGCGTCGCAGCGAGGACCCCTGACACCGATTTCCTGGGCACCATCATACAGCCCGCCGTAAGGCATACCCCTATACTCTCGGGCGGATCCAGAATCTGGAAGAGCACCTCCTGCTGCTCGATGCCAAAGAGCTTACCGGTTCCGCTTCCAGGACTGAAGCTAGACACGTCGCCCCCCAACGCTTCCCTCACGTGAGATCTCACGTAGGCACCAGCCTTCTCTAGGGCATGATCCCCTGCCCTCTCCAGCACCCACGATCGAAAGACGCTGCCCTTCGCCTCCTCCGAGGCTTGTTTCTCCAACCCCGGCCCTATCGTAACCACGTAGGGAACGACCGTCTGCCCATGTTCCAGCATACTTGCAAGAACTATGCTTCTCAACGTGTGTCCGCTCCCTAGCCGAACCTCATCCTTCTCAATCCTCGTTACCTTCACGAACGCCAATACGGCCTTCGGTTCAATCAATTGGCGGCATTTCTCCATGAGCGGAGCTATCTCATTTTCCCCCAACAGTCTGCCCCTCGTGGTTTCACGTAATTCTCCTGCGTCCAACTCGAGAGGCACCGGATCAATTACCTCCATCAATAACCCTCGCTTGATTGCCGCCATAACGAATCCGCTTTTGATGCTGTGCACATCTAGAAGCTATATAAGAAGTTCGATCGATCGATCGAGCTCAGAGAACTCCAGACCTGCGGAACCTCTTGTACACCTGATAATAGACGATTCCGAGCACCAAACCAATTGCGCCAACTATCCATGAGTCGGCTGTGAGGAAAGCAAGAAGTCCAAGGCACGAAAGCGACCCAACCGCAGGGACAAACACAGGGTATCTTCGAGCCCCTCCACGCAACCTTAGGGCCGCCATATTGGCGATGAGATAATAAAATAACGATGCAAAAATGCTTGCAGCCACCACCTGGGTCAAGTCAGCAAAAACTGCCGTTACAACCATCAACGATCCAGTAATCCAAACCGAATAGTAGGGGGTCCCGTACTTGGAGTGTATCCTGCTCAGAGACCTCGGCAAGTCATCATTCCTAGCCATCGCAAACGCGACACGCGAAACTCCCAAGATTGTTGTAAGCAGAACGCTCGCTGTGGCAAGCATCGCACCTACAGAAACGACAAAAACGGCAACAGCGCTTCCAGTCGCGTGAGCTGCTTCAGCCAAGGGTGACCCCGTCCTAGAGAGATCAACATATCCAACCAAACCCACAGCAATGAAACTAGCGAACAGGTAGATCACACTTGATATAGCTAATGAAAGAATGATAGATCGCGGAATGGTTCGGCTAGGTTCCCTCACCTCCTCCGCCATCGTGGTAATCCGTGCGAACCCAGCGTAGGCGAAAAAGATGAGCGCAGAACCGTGCAGAATGCCGGAAAAACCGTTTGGTGCAAAGGGCGTGAAATAGCTGATCTTCAGGTATGCAGCACCAAACACTATAAAACACAGAAGAATGAGAATCTTGGCCAAGACAAGAATGTTGTTCAATATGGCCGACTGTCGAACGCCGAGATAATTGAGGAGCGTGAAGGACAGGCATATCACCGCCGCAACGGCCTTGACGGGCAACGGCAAGAACAAAGATACGAAATAATGTGCGAATCCGAGAGAAACAGCGGCTCCCGCAAAAATATTGGAAAAGATCCACATCCAACCCGCTACAAAGCCTACCAGGGGAGAGATGAGTTCGTGGGCAAACACATAGGAACCTCCCTCCTTTGGGAGATACACACCCAGTTCTGAGAAACTGAGCGCTGTAAAGGCAGAGATCACTCCTGCCACGATCATCGAAACTATGACTCCTGGTCCGGCAAGACCCGCTGCAATGCCCGTCACCACGAAGATTCCTGCCCCAATGATTGCGCCCACACCGATTGCAGTTGCACTAAATAGGCCGATACCCCTCTTCAGCCCTGTCTCCTCAGACACCTTGACATGGATCCCCCAGACCGGAGGGAGGGTTGCCAGATTATCTCCTTTTCCTCGTCCTACGTCTTCCACATCGATTGATCGATCGATCGTCCTTCCTTGAAGTCTCTTCGCAGGCCCGTTTCAATCGGATCGTAGCTTCTGCTTTCCATGATGGAGTAGAACATTACACCGACCTCAATGCCTCGATCGATAACGCGGAATAGCTTCCAAGCTACCGCTGCTCTTCCGTTGGATCTTCTTCTAGCTCTATCTCAGTGTAGCGTCGATCCGGTCACTGGCTTTCCTTTTCACATTTTTCAGGGCCGTCTTCACGTCTCCCGCTTCATCGACCGCCAAGGCTTCTGCCGCAGCTTCCGTGAATATTCTTGCAACGTCCATCTTCATTTGTGCCTTAGGCATCTTGTCCAACACACTCCGTAAGGAAGTACTGCACAGCGGCCAATCACACGCTTTGTTTATAAATCTTTTGCGAGGTTTTGTGTTGAGCTTTTTATCCATTCTTTCTCCGTCTAGAATCGATCGATCCACGAGTTCGACAACTAGGAAGACAACAGCATCCAACGTTCCAAATAGCAGTCTAGCTTGAGTTTCTCACACGATGGCTCGGGGCAATAGGCTCAGTAGTTTTCCACCCAGACTTCGAAGTAGCTTCTCTCGTGGTCGCAGACAGGACATCTCAATGGCGCTTCGCTGCCCTCATGAACGTAGCCACAATTCCTACATTTCCATTTTATGACGGAATCCTTCTTGAAGACCTTGCCCTGCTCCACATTCGCGAGCAACTTCAGGTACCGTCGCTCATGATAGGCCTCCACCTTGGCAACCTGCCGGAAAGTTCTGGCAGCCTCCTTGAAACCCTCCTTCTCCGCCACCTCACCAAAGCCGGGGTAGAGCGTTCCCCACTCGAATTTCTCGCCCTCCGCTGCAGCCTTCAGGTTCTGCGCCGTTGATCCGATGATGCCCGCCGGATATGCTGCCTTGATCTCCGCCGTCCCGCCTTTGAGATGCTTGAAGAACAGCTGAGCGTGCTCCCTTTCGTTGTCTGACGTTTCTTGGAAGATAGCTGAGATCTGTTCGTATCCTTCCTTCCTGGCCACGCTAGCGAAGAAAGAGTACCTGGTCCTAGCCTGGGACTCACCCGCAAACGCTGCCAACAGATTCTTCTCAGTTTGACTTCCCTTGAACTCCATTTGCTTCAGCCCCCTTCACAGCCGGCAGGACGGGTCCAGCAACATAAAAGGATTCTTGGCCCCCAACTCCACTATCGATCGATCTGGTCTCAGAGGGCAGAACGAATATGCTACCCCGACACAACGACCCTAAGCCCGTTGACAACTATGTCGGTGCCGTTCGGTATGGTCATCGCACCGTCAGGCCCCTGCAGAGGACCTACACGTAGAACCGACTCAATCACTCCAAGGCACTCTACGCAGATGTCTGACGTTCTCTCGAGCTTCAGGGTGATGTCTATGATGGGAGGCCACCTCTCAAGCACTACGCTCCGAGTGATGACATGCCTGTAGCACGGCACGCTAGCTTGTTCCCGGTAGATGACCAAGACATAATCGTCAGCTCTCACGTAACTGATCTCGGGTGTCTCTAGCACTCCGCAGGCCCCGCGGCTGCCCAGCACGGAAACCAATGGAGCCGGGCCTGTTGCCGTGGAACGCGACCACACACTCGTAGTGAGCGTCGTGGTCACAATCGCCGTCGAAGTCGTCGTGCTCGTCGCGGTAGAGATTTTCCACTGCGGCGCCGCAAGGTAAAGGCTGGTCACGCTCACGCCGAGCGCCGCAATAGCCAGCACCATAGCTAGCAGACCAAACCACCAGCCAGGCGAAGCCTTCACACTCACCTCAAAGTCCTCCCGACAAGCAACAGAGTTGCAGGCGGGTATTTATTTCTAGGCTATAGAACGCCCTCCGCGACAACTCTCATCGATCGATCGGCATCAAACAACGTTGAGCCAATCTATCGATTGATATAGGTCGAAATGCATAAAAACACATCGATCTCGGCTTGTGCTAGGAGGTCGATCAAAATATGGCAGAAACAGCAGGTGCAGTGGCAGCGGCAATCTACGTCTCGAGCTCATATCGCGTCAAATTCAGGCGAAAACAATTCCTGGAGCTCGTTGAGATAGCCAAGCCAAAGATGATCTATCACAGAATGAGGATGCACTTCTTTGCCTTCGACGGCTTTGTCATGTACACCTTTGAGTGTCAAAAAAGCGACTTCAAACAGAAAGTCCTGGATGCAATCGAATTCTCAAACCAACCATGGGCCGAGTGACACAGAACCCTCCAAGGATTGGATCGACGGTCTGCGTCGCCATCAAACCGTCCAACTATGATGTAAAGGGCCACGTGCTGAACGGCCACTCACTCCAGCCCAAGCCCTGAGGCCAGTTCAATAAGACAAACGGCAGAGACAGCAAGACGAGGACCCCGGCGTAAACGAGAAATGTAACGATGAACTCTTTCCCGCTTTCTGGGTGATCTCTCTTAAACAGGATTCTTATCGGAAACGCAACCGCCGAAGACATGAACTTGGGCAGAGGGAACATGAATGGGGTGCTCTCTCGATACTTGGTGTAACTCTCTCCGTATTTCCTTGTCATCCTGACTTCCTCTGTCAATGCAACGCACATCACGAGGAGAGATGAGATCAACCAGGGAAAGCTCGCGCCCGGATTCACGCCTCCCCGGACAACCGGCGTATAGGACGCAAGCAGCATCAACCCATAGCTCCATATGAGCCAGCCCAGGTACTGAGGATGCCTCGAATGCCTGTAGACCCAGAAATCAGCCGTTTTGCTGCTTCGGAACTTGGCGTAGAACCAGGCAATCGTGCCTAGAAGAAATATCAAGAGACCCGATCCTATCAACACGTACGCCAGGGGCACCCTGACATCCACATGAAAGCTGTCCCAGTGATAGTGAACCATCCTAGCCTCTCTCAGCAGGCCGAACAGGGGTGACGCCATGTCAAACCCGAAAAGCGAGAAGAGAAGCGAGAGGGGAAACACCACAATCATGTAGGGCACGTAGATGATATCCCCCAATTTCAGCAGGTTTGTAGACGGCCCCCATATCGGCAGCCAAACGACCCGTAGCATCCCTATCCCGGAAAGGAAGAACATGTATGCGGCAAAGTAGCCGAAGGTGGGTAGAAAGAGGGCTATGGACCCCAAAGCGGACAAGCCTGTTCTCTTGGTCGCAAAGCCCGCGATGATCAGTATGAACAACACCGCGAGGCATCCATAGCCTATCGGCCTTACATAGTGCGAATTCATGAACTCCTCAATCAGCTCAGGTTGTATGGCCGGGTTGTAATCGGGAATGTTCAGATGATCCGCAAGTATGCGGTTGAGCACTACGGGAGCCTCTACCGTCACAAAAGTCAAAGCCACAGTGAACACAATCGCCAAAACCGCAAGAAATACCAGCTTCGAATCTCCTACCCGCATCGTGATACCCCACCGCCAAAAGGTTCCATTACGCCATCGACGGATCAATCGATTGGGCGTTTTTCACCCGAACCTATAGTGCTTCCTGATCTTCTGTTTTATATCCCAGGTGCACTTCAGACCCTTTGGAAATACGACGTAGTCACCCGCTCCAAACTCCGCCTCTCCCTCACTGGTCTTTGCCACCGCGCTACCCTCGATGATAAGGCAGGTCTCCTTCTCGTCATACTCCCAGGGAAAAGTGGACACATCCTTCTCCCAAGTTGGCCACTTCTTCGCCTTCTCACGCTCTTCCTTGGTGGGCTTCCTAACTACAGGCTTCATTCTGATCGCAAGATACCGGAAATAGAGAGTTATTTATGTCTTGAGCAGCCAATCCATAACTGTGAGACCTAATATGCAGATCGAGAGGACATTTCCCCAGTCCCACAGAGCACGAGTATCTCATGGAGCATCACAACAAAACATGAAAAAGAAAAACGAAATCGGGTTAGCTGTTCTGTTGGCTGGCATTGCTGCAGTTGCCGGATGGTTCATCTTACGTGCTTGGGTGTGGGTTTCAGAAGAGATTTTTGGAATCAATCTTGTTGAGAACGGTGAGCAGGTAATATCGGACAGAGAAATCGCATCTTACAACAGGACTTCTCATGAGATCAGACTGACTGAAGAGGGGGCTAGGAAGATCGAAGCCTTGTCGTTTGAGGTCCCTGTGTATGGGAAGCCTTTTGTAGTGAAACTGAGCGGCAGAGAGATCTACAACGGATCGTTCTGGAGCCCAATCTCCTCTGCACCTCCCCCTGGCATAGCGATAGGTACCTTCGTTCAAGGCAACACCATCAGGATAACAAACCTAGAGTCTCTTCAAGGCGTGGACCCGAGGAACAATTCAGAGATATTCGACCACTTTGAGAGGGCCGCGAGGTTAACTCAGTAAGGGAAACCTTGAAGGAGGAGCACGACTCAGACCATCGTCGGCTTTTCCACCACCGGGCAAAGATTACTTGCCGGCGAATGAGATCGATCGATTGCTACAGACGAATCGCAAACTTACACTCCTGAGATCCAGACACAGCCGATTGCACAAGCTCAACATTCACAGGTCTTCCGAGAACGCCCTCCCAGAATTTCTCAACAAAGCCCTTCGAGCAATGACAATACGTGGATGAAACCTTCTCGCTAGCCGGCAAGCCTCTCAACAAGCCACAATAGCACCTCAGCGACTTGGAGAACGTACTCGGCGTGTAGAAATAATACAGTACGTCTCCTTCTCTGATGAGCTTGGTCCCCCGCATAGGTTTGCGCTGTTCAGCCTCCAGAAACTCATCCACGCTCTTGAACTTCTTGCGCTTGGCTGTCATCCTTCCGATGAGTTTTTTGTTGTGGTCTGCGCAGCTGTAGCCGCAGTTCTCCATCACTTGATTTCTCGTTTTCTCATCGACCAGGCTGTCCAGTCTGTCCATCGCACCCTTGAGCCATTTGGCTATCTTGTCCTTGCTGGTGGAAGCGGTTATCTTCTCACTGCCCGCCATAACCTTCTCCCTTACCCCATCTTTGGCGAAACGGTCCAGATTCCTCGCTAACTCCTCCATCATAGCAAGGTCGTTCTTTGTCATACAAAACGCCTATTTTCGTCAGACGCATGAGTGACTTACGTAATATAAGAATGCTGGTTGACCGCCTGCCTCGATTACAGAGGCTCAAGGCGGTTTACAGTTGGATGCAATCGATCGAAGAGAAACGCTTAAGGATGCACGCGGAAGGTGTTACCCGAGGGGATTGGTTTGGCTGAGCTGCAGTGGGTGATTGAGGTGCGCTGCGTGAATGCGCTCCTAGCCGCGATCAAGGTCGGGGAGACTGGCGAACACTTCATCGTCGATCTTCCAGCTCGTTGCTTCGATCCCTCCGAATTCACCAAGCTGATAGACGGAGTGGAAGCGGCCAAATTTCTAGGCCAAGAGCTCTACCTGAAGTCTGAGAGGGAAGCCGGCGCCCCTGGCGGTTCTACACAGCCACCAGCTGATGTGAAGGTGGTCGAGCAGAGACAACTGTACGATATTCAGCTGCTGAGCACCGGAGAGCTCGCCATGGTCACAGTAACCGAGGGCTTCTTCGCCCCCTCAGAGCTCGACCGATTCCTCCGAGACCTGAAGAACGCTCAACATGGGATGGAGAGGTTAAGGGCAGCCGCGAAGGCGTGACCGATCGACCGTCTTAGAAGCAGCTCTTGGAAACACGCGAGTCTATCTCAATCTTTCCAGTCTAGAAGTCTTCTTTCTCCTTCAATCTTCTTGATGTCAGTGATATCTTGTGTGACCTCCATCGTTCCCAAATACTTGCCTTCCTTGTCTCTCACCGCGAAGTATCTAATGTGAACCAACCGACCACCGAGCTGAATCCAGAACTCCGCCACATTCTTCTTCCCCGTCTTGAAGGCCTCCACTATCCTACTCACTATGTGGACGCTCTTCTGGGGGTGACACTGTTGGACCTTCCTGCCGATGACAGCCTTTGTCCGCACGAATATTCTTCCCTCACCCTTGCTGAAGTACTTGACAGCGTCTTCCTTGTCGACGAAGGTGATGTCCACAGGAAGAGTGTTGAGGACGCCCCCCAACTCTTCCTTCGATAGAGATCCCGTCTCAAACTGCAACAGCGCTCCAGATCGATCGATTTTCTTCCTGTCTCCGCTCGACTCGGTCATCGCAACATCGCCCCGAGATTGTCCAACTTCGATTTTAACTTTTGCGCGACCATCAACGTTCGATCGATGAGTCGAATTTCTAGTGGAAAGGTGACCTCGACTGGTACCGAGGACAGAACACATAGTTCTTGTCAATAGGCAAAACAACCACCTTGCCGGTCGACACGCGCCTAGGGAAATCATACGGAAAGACACCACCAAGCATCGGACAACTGTCTGTCCCCACCCCGTGCAGACAGACAGCGTGATCATCCATGTGCGGGCAATACCTCCCAACAGTCTCCCATGAGAGAGCCGCGTCGAAGAACTTCGCCTTCGAGGCCACCCTGTCATCCGCATCCTTCGCCAACAGGCCGATCGAATACGTGTCCCCCTGCCTGTAGAACGCCCCAGGAAGACCCTCCCTCACATAGCCCAGCTCCCGGTTCGAGATCAAGGCTCTAAGGACGCTCACAACCTCAGGAGACTTCACCGTCGAGGCAGCCATGAGGGCGTAAGATTTACCCAGCCTCGGAAACACAGGATCCGAAAGCGCCGCAAGGAAGACATGCAGCCAATCAGCCAAGTTACGCCCCTCAACTAACAGACCCCTCACCAGAGCCTCCATCGCCCTCCCCTTCAACCTACCCACATCTCCCAACTCTTCGTCGCGCACCCCCGATATGACCTCGACCGCCTCAAGATGCCCGGCATCCGTCTCGACCAAGACGCCGGACCTAGCCCCAGACCTCACCGACTCCCAGCTATAGGCGACCACAAGAAACAACACCGTTGGCGAAAATCATAAAAGATTTCCGTTCACCCAAAGACAGCTTCGATCAATCGATCGACAACTACCGCATAAACCGCAATGTTGAGAATGAAAAAGAGCCGGTCGATGAATTCAGTGGACCCTATCTTCGCATCCGAGATCGTAGTACAGGCCGCTGAACGGTTTATTCCTACTTCCACACCTTTCGCTCGGACAATATTGGCAAACAACCTCTTCTCGCCGCGTTGCAGCGAGGACCCCTGACACCGATTTTCTCGGCACCATCACATAGCCCGGCGTAAGGCGTACACCTACACTCTCGGATGGGTTCAGGATATGAAACAGCGTCTCCTGCTGCTCGATGCCGAAAAGCGTGCTCGTTCCGCCTCCCGGACTGAAGCTAGACAAGGGCCCTCCCAACGCATCCTCCATGCGGTTTCTCAAATGGGCAGAGGCTCTCTCCAAGGCGTAGTCCCCCACCTTCTCCAAGATCCACCTTCGAAGCCCGTTGCCCCTCGCCTCCTCAGGGCCTAGACTCTCAAGCTTCGGCCCTATAGTAACCACATAGGGAGCGATCACCTGCCCACATTCCAGCATGTCCGCAAGGACCATACTCCTCAAGGTGCGTCCGCCTTCCAGCCGAACCTCATCCCCCTCAACGCCCGTCACTTTCACCAATGCGAACACAGCCTTGGGCTCGATCAACCGCAGGCATCTCTCAATCAGCACAGCCACAACCCCCTCCCTCAGCATCCCAGCCCCCGCAGCCCGAAGCAAATCTCCCGCGTCCAAATCGAGGGGCACGGGATCAATCACTCTCGTCAATAGCCTCTCCTTCGTTCTAGCCAAAACCAAGCCCCGCCCAGGCGCCGTAGAACAATCCAGATCCGTATAAAGAATTTTCGCCCCACCCTCACATCCCACCCAACCGACTTGCCAAGGCCCAACCACAGGTAGACCAACAACCTCAACCCTCCTCAGAACTCCAACCGATCGATCAACATAGCTCCCCACTTCGCTGTCTATGCGTTTGCCCTGAACTCACGACCGCGGACCTGCAAGGTAAAACCGTGAGAGCCAAAAAACAACTGGCAGGCTTCTTGTCCAAGCAAGACCTTGACCATAGGCGCCTGCTCCGCTTAGATCCCAGGAAAACAAACATCAGAAACTTCAAACGAGATGAGAGCGAATAGATCGGACGCTGACTCTATCGCCTCAAGACCACCCGATTCTCGAGCAAGCCACTTCCATCCCTGCTTCTATCTCGACTGATATCGAAGAGCCAAGCAAACGTGCGGCAAGCCAGCTATCGATCGATAAAACCTTGCGTTCACCAAAGACCCTTCCACATCTGGTGTTTCGGGCCTAGACGGTTTACGCGACTCGACTCCACGCAACCCTTATAACCGCTTCCCAGCGCACACTCATCGCGGGGAAATATTGGTGGCCGAACTAGGTAGAGCAATCAAGGCTGGAATACTTGCAGGCCTGGTCTACGGCATCTTCTACGCGTTTAGCGTATTGCTACTTTTTCCCATTGTCGCTTCCCTGCTAGGCATCCACACCTACGCCCCACCATCGGGCATCATCGGGTCATGGACCTACGTTCAGCTTCGGGTGAATCCGCTCGCAGCCATCATCATAGGTCCAATCTACGGACTGATAATTGGGGTCATCTACGCCTTCATATACAGCCGCCTGCCAGGAAGAAAAATCGGAAGATGGACGATCTCGCAGACCAAGGGCGCAGTCCTCGCGATCATAGTATGGCTCATCATGCTGCTCATATCGATACCAACACGACTGCCAACAAGCGCATTCTTCAGCGAGATCGAAGGCGCACCGCTCCTACAGATAATAATGACGGCATGGGCTCTCTTCCTCTTCATCACATTGGGAGTTCAGCTCGGAGCCTTCTGGGACAGGTTCAAGCCCAAAACTCCGCAGCCCACCGTCAGCGAAGCACCGATCTGACTCGATCGATCGATATGGACAAAGCCGGGAGAGAGTAGAGCAGATGCCGCTAGCCACACGCTTATTAGCGGCTTCACGTTAACTGCGAGTTTGGGGTTAGGGCTTATTGGACACGTATGAGTGTATTAAGACCAAACTGGATATCCATGATTTCAGCTCGAGGATGGTTCCCCCGGACCTTAGGTTGAAAATCCTGGAGGCGGGACGGCTCACGGGCAGTGAAAGGAATAGTCAACACTGGAGGTTCATTCTCGTGCGGGAACGCCGGAGCCTCGAGAGACTGATGGACGACAGCATCAGCGGAAAATGGATTAAGGCCGCCAACTTCGCGATCATAGTCCTCACCGACCCACGCTACGTTTTCAACGCACTGGACACAGGGAGGGCGATTCAGGACATGCAGCTAGCCGCCTGGAACTACGGCGTGGCCTCCGGCATCTTCACCGGAATAAGGGCAGAGGAACTTCGAAAAGACTTCAACATCCCGACAGAGCTGAACCCCACCGCCGTGGTCGGCTTCGGCTATCCAGATAGGAAGATCATCGGAAAGAAGAGCCGCAAGCCCCTCGAGGACATAGCCTTCCTCGACAAATATGGCAACAACCTCAAACCAAAAAAGCCTAGCTAATACATAAGACCCACTCATGCCACACCATGAGCATTCGGAAAAAACGATCGATCGACTGCACTTGATCGATTTCGGGGTTCCGAGTCTGTTTTGCACAACTTATATAGCGCAAGAAGCACGCGGTGAGCCAAGGACCAGTTTAACATCGATATCATTACGTGAATAGTGAAGGTGGCTCAGCCAATGGCGGTGAGAGTGTTTCAATCGGTTCTAATAATAGCTGATGATATAACGGGTGCCAACGACACGGCTGCCCAGTTCGCCAAGTTGGGTTTCTCCACCGTCACAACGCTAGACTTGAAGCAAGTCCCTGAGCTGCTAACAAAATATGATGTTGTAGCTGTGGATACGGAGAGTAGAGCCATGGAAGCGAACCAAGCCCATGAAGCTATGCTGCACCTAGGGAAAAAAATAGAAAACACCAAGGACGTCCTCGTCTATAAGAAGGTCGACTCGACTCTAAGAGGAAACATAGTCCCCGAAATCAAAGGTCTCTGTGAGACGCTCAAGCCTTCTCTCGTGGTTTTTGCACCGGCTTTTCCAAAGCAAGGACGTACAACGGTAGATGGTATACAGAAGGTTAGAGGCGTTCCCGTGGATCAAACCTATCTTGGAAGAGACACCAGAACACCGGTCAAATCCTCTAGCATACCTTCACACTTCGGCTCTGCCTTCAAGGGGTCTTATTGTCACGTATTGCTTGATGAAGTGAGATCCCGCAAGATTCCGGAAATTGTCGCGGGTAGCACGGTAGCATCATTCGACGCGGAAAATGACGATGACCTGAGGACCATCGTCCATAGCATGGTAGATGCGCCAGAAATAACGAGTATTGTCTGGGCTGGAGCTGCAGGCCTAGCCGAGCATGTTGCCTACAGCGTCATCGTCGGCAGCAGAGAAGGCAAGCCCACTTTGATGGCTGTCGGGTCCGTTAGTGATTTGACTCGGAACCAAGTCCAAATGATCGTCGATGAACTCGGAGCGCGGTTGGTGCCCGTGAGGGTTCGATCTCTCATCGGAGATTATGAAAACGAGCGGGCAAGGGTTCTGAAGAAAGTCCTACAGGCCGCAGCCTCAGGCTCGGACACAGTCGTGACAACCTCCCACGATCGCGATCAAATCCTAGAATCCGAGAGCATGGCATCGGACCTTGGCCTCAGCACGGCGGAATTCGGCAACACCTTGGCGAGCAACTTCGGAGAGATGATCTCATCGATAATCACCAGCATTGGACCCAGCAAGTTCAGCGGCCTCTTCATGACAGGAGGAGACGTAGCATCGTCCGTTATGAAACATCTCGGGATCAATTCGATAGAGATAAAGGGAGAAATAGAGCCAGGCCTCCCCCTCCTCAAACACAAGAGCATGAACATAGTAACCAAAGCAGGAGGGTTTGGAAACACGGACACCCTCATCAAAATATCGGCTAGGCTGAAGAAGAAAGGTGATCTCTCTGAATCCGGATAAACCCCTTATCGCGATAACCATGGGCGATCCTGCAGGATCGGGGCCCGAAGTCAACATGAAAGCCCTGGCAAGAGAGGACCTTAGATCCAGGGCCAAATTCGTCCTCGTAGGAGATCTCGGAGTGTTCCAAAGGGCCTCCGAGCTAGCGAATATCAAAGAGGTAGAGTTTGTCAAGATAGCACATCCATCCGAGGCTTTGGATCAGCCCAAAAACATCAATATAATCGATCTCAACAACGTTGACCCATCCAAGCTCGTCTACGGAAAACCCTCATCCCTCGGCGGGAAAGCATCATACGAATCCATAGCTCAAGCCGTTGACTATGCTATGTCCGGAGACGTTCACGCAGTAATGACCGCCCCAATAAGCAAGGAAAGCCTAAACTCGGCTGGCTACAACTATCCCGGACACACCGAGCTGCTAGCCGACCTAACAAACACAACAGACGTCAGAATGATGCTCATTCAAGGAGCCTTCAGAGTGGCTCACGTCACTACGCACGTCTCACTGAGAAAAGCCCTACAGCTCATCACAAAAGAAAGGATCATCGCAACCATAGAATCAACCCACAAAAGTCTAGTGGACCTATTCGGAATATCCCAACCTAAGATCGCCGTATCCGGATTGAACCCCCACGCCGGAGAAAGCGGCATCTTCGGCAGCGAGGAGACAGAGAAAATAACACCAGCAATCAAACAGGCGCACAGACAGGGCTTCTGGGTCTCAGGCCCCTATCCACCTGACACTGTATTCTACAGAGCATACCACAACAAAGAGTTCGACGCCGTGATCGCAATGTACCATGACCAAGGGCACATCGCGATGAAGATGGTCGGATTTATGGAAGGCGTAAACCTGAGCCTGGGCTTGCCGATAATAAGAACCTCACCAGACCACGGTACCGCCTGGGACAAAGCAGGGAAGGGCACAGCCGACGAGAGAGCAACCCTAGAAGCGATAAGGCTTGCAATAGAATTGGCTGAAAAGAAGTACAAACTGAAAGGCTAGCGTCTCACCCCTCGACTCTGCCGTCTGGAAGCATCGATCGACCGACTCACGCTCCTACCCTATCTCCGATAGCTCGGCCGATCAAAGCCTCCCCAATCGATCCTTTATGAAGGCGAACGCCTACCTCGACGACGAGCTGTGGACCAGATTCAGGAAAAATGTCTTGGGAAAACACGGCGCCTTGCGAAAACCAGGCGACGAGGTCGAGCGCCTCGTCAGAGCGTCCGTATTTGAATGCGGCGTACAAAGAGCGTTTTGATGACATAGACCTGAAGACCGCAGGAGCAATCCAACGCCAAGATATAGAGAGATTCAGGCCAGACCTAGGCGAGATAGGGGATGCACGAGCTGCAGAACCGCTCGTTTAGGCCATAGAGGACGAACGCAGAGAAGTTCGAGAGGCGTGGAATGATAAGATCCGTCGATCTGGCCTGCCTCCATGAAGTCTCTAGACTCAAAAACATCTCGACGCATGGGGACGAGATTGCCGCCAACATTGCTTGGCACAGGGGCCGCAAAGTATTATATCATCTCACACACAATCGCGGGCCGAAGAAGATGGAGAGACAGGGCAAAAGTATTTGCCTGACAGGACTCATGCTCCTCTTGGCTGTCTGGCTCTCACAGGCCTTCCTCGCATGTGGACAGCAAGTTCCCTCGCCCATCTGGAGCTATGGGACGGGAGGAAAGGTGCGGAGTGTATCCATCTCATCCAATGGAAGTCATATTGCTGCGAGTTTAGATGATGGAAGAGTCTATCTATTCGATAGATCGGGAAGACGGCTTTGGTACCGTGAAACAGCGGGATACGCCTACGCCGTACGGATCTCGTCTGACGGAAGCCACGTAGCTGCCGGCTTATACGATGGAAGAGTCTACCTATTCGATAAGCCTGGAAACCTTCTCTGGAGCTACAAGACGGGAGGCGACGTATACAGCATCTCCATATCATCTGATGGAGGCTACGTGGCTGTAGCCTCGTGCGACAACAACGTCTACCTCTTCGATAAATCGGGAAATCTGACTTGGAGCTATGAAACAGGAGTATGGGTGTTTAGCGTATCGATCTCCCCCGACGCAAACTATGTAGCAGCAGGTCTACAGGACGGAAGGGTCCTACTCCTCGACCGCTCAGGAAAACTCCTCTGGAGCCGTGAGACCGGGGCAACCGTGCCAAGCATCTCCATCTCGTCCGAAGGAAGCTACGTGGCTGCGGGTCTGTACTATGGGGGATCCCTTCTTTTCGATAGGTCAGGAAACCTCCTTTGGAGCCGCGAGACGGCAGAATGGGTGCCCAGCATTTCCATATCATCTGACGGAAGCTATGTGGCAGTGGGCTCCTACTATGGGGGAATCTGCCTGTTCGATAGGTCTGGGAAGCGCCTCTGGAGATATGCCGCGGGGGATGAGATATGGAGCGTTTCTATTTCATCCGATGGAAGCTACGTAGCTGCAGGGTCATGCGACAACAAAGCCTACCTGTTCGATAGATCAGGAAACGTCACTTGGAGTTATCAGACCGGTGGCGAAGTATACGGTGTCTCCATCTCATCGGACGGAGCTTATGTTGCCGTTGGTTCACAAGACAGCAATGTTTACCTATTTTTGTCAGCAGCACAAACGACAACCACGGCAACAAGCACGAAAGTGACAGCTACCGCTCCGACCACTGCTGCAACAACTCTAACGAGTACACCACCAACGACCATTCCAACTACGGCCGCTACGTCAATAGCGACGGCTACACCGCCAGCATCCGTCGCTACAACAACTCCAACCTCTACGGGTGCTCCCCCACCTGCTCTCGAGGCTGGTCCTGTCATGCAGATGGTCGGCTTGGCGATCGCCGTGGCCACCCCGGTGTCTGCATGGTTTTTCTCAAGGAGAAGAAGGTCTAGATTGAGGGTCTTGATGAGGAACATAGAGTCAACCTTCACCAAGTTCAGATCCAATGTATCAAAATGCGAAGTCGCCCTACTGCTGATAAGGGAGGAGGCCCAGAGAGACCTGGAAGGAGGGCGCATAACGGCAGAGCAGTTTAACCTGATAGACAAGAGGCTGCAGGAGTACCTGAAGGAACTAAGGAATCTAACGGGCAACAAGCAATGATCCTTCGATCGATCGATCGATCGCGACTTTCTCCGGAATCTTCAGCACCTTTCTTATAGGGTCCACGCGGCCTTCCGTGGATAAACATCAAGCCAGACACCGCCCAGGATCGATCGAACGATCAGCCGACATCAGCAAAACCAAAGGAGCATATCTTAACCTATGGTGAAGCATTTTATACAAGATGCAGTCAAAGGCGATACCAGAATGCAGCAACCGCAAGCCAACGCTCCAAGAGACAAGGAGATCGCAACCCTTGGTGGAGGCTGCTTCTGGTGCACCGAAGCCATCTTCACCGAACTAAAAGGGGTAGAAAAAGTCGAATCAGGCTACTCAGGCGGCATAACACCGAACCCAACATACGAACAAGTCTGCACCGGAAAAACAGGACACGCAGAAGTCGTACAGATCACCTTCGACCCCAAGCAAATCTCCTACAGAGAAATCCTACAGGTCTTCTTCGCAACACACGATCCAACCACACCAAACCGACAAGGAGCCGACATCGGAACGCAATACCGCTCAATAATCCTCTACCAGAACGAAGAACAGAAAGAAACCGCCGAACAAGTCATCAAAGAAATCAACCAAGCAAGGATCTGGAACAAACCAGTAGTCACTGAACTCAAACCATTCAAGGCATTCTACAAAGCAGAAGACCACCACCACGAATACTACAGGCTAAACCCAGAACAACCCTACTGCCGAGTCGTCATCTCACCGAAACTCGCCAAATTCAGGAAACAATACCACGACAGACTCAAGAACCAATAAAGAAACACAGTAATCCTAGAATTCGCTTGCTTGGGACCCAATTCGAACCAACGAACTCATGTCCAAGCAGCGTCGCGTTGAGGACCATCACCACCAGCTCCCCGTGCAAGCCGGCAACAATCGCCGTCTCCAAGCCCTTCATCTGCTTGATCTTCAGCGCCAGGCTCGGACTGATGAAACAAGGTATTTTTTCGTAGGAGGCACGGCTACCTTGTCTTTCACTCTACCACACTAGAGCGATCGATCGAACTCTGACAGGCTCAAGAGGCAGATCTTGGCATGCCCCTTTACCTTGACCTTCCTGTAGACCTTCCTTATTGTTCCCGCCTCGTCGATGAGGAACGTCGTTCTCTCAGTGCCCATGAACGTTCTGCCGTAGAGGCTCTTCTTCTTCCGGACACCGTAGAGGTCCAGGACCTTCCCCTCTGGATCACTCAGGAGGGTGAAAGGCAGCTTGTTCTTCTCCCTGAACGTCTGATGGGATTCCACGCTGTCTTTGCTCACCCCAAGGATCACTGCGCCCTCCCTGTCAAACTTCCGAGCCAAATCTCTAAACCCCCTCGCCTCCTCCGTGCACCCAGGCGTTCCATCCTTCGGGTAGAAATACAGGACCACCTTCTTTCCCCGGAAGTCGGACAAGGAAACCTCACTACCACTGTCTGACAAAAGAGTGAAGTCCGGAGCCTTCTCACCCACATCAACCAATGCAGTTCGCTGCCACCATCGGACGGCGCCTCAAGATAAGGTTATGCTACACCAAATCCACCTCCTGGTTCCGTCAAATTGGAGGCAGCAGGAGAATGCCGCATTTTGAAAGCACTTTGGAGATCGATCGACATGCAGATGACGAATATCTGGGTTCATGCATTATCTAAGAAATATATCGGGAATACAGAAACCCCCAACCGGGATTTCCACTTTGGGATACAGTGATAGACCTTGGCTGAGTCACCATGATAAGGACGCGCCCCAAGACGCTGCAGTATCCTCGCATCGCGCTTTCTGAAGTTTTGGATGAGGTCGCAATCGATCGATCGTAGTCTAGGAGTCGAGAAAACGATCGACCGGCCTAGAATTCTGCACCCCAAACCTCTATGCGAAGTGCTAAATAGACCTCGCTACAAATATGTCTGCGATCGATCGATCCAAATCTCAAAATGAAGGTGAAAACGTGCACATCTCAATGTTCGCGGGCGAACTTCGCTGCATCCACTGCGGCAACATCAACAAAGCCAAGGAATGGCCACTTCACGGCGACATGGTGCCCTTCTACTACCAAAAGGAACCAGGCAACTACACACTCAAACTAACCTGCCCACACTGCAAGAAAGAGTGGTACATAGTATGGGATGACAACCCAGGGCCAATCCAGCCCTTGTCCCTATAACGACAACCAACGGATCGACCAACCAAGCTTCAGGGCAGATCTTATATGGGTTTCATACAGCAAGTATCCATCACCCATTGGAGGTAGGAAAAAATGGGAGGTCCCAAATGAAAATGTTCAACAAGCTGTTCGGCGGGTCCGAGAAGAAGCCCGACCAAATGACAGCAGAAGACCACACCAAACTCGGATACGAGCACTGGAAGAAAGGCAAAGCAAACGAAGCAATAATGGAATATCAAGAAGCACTACGCATCGACCCCAACTTCGCCCTAGCACGCTCGAACCTCGGGTTCACATACAACGAGCAAGGAAGGCTAGACGACGCGATCACAGAATGGGAAGAGACATTACGGAGAGGGGTTCCAAACGTCATCATCCGCGGGAACACCGAAGACTGGCTCAAGAAGGCAAAGGCGCTTAGAGACGAACGTGCGAAGCAAATCGAAGAT
>Ga0315309_1000656_pt1 | contig 20965 bp, 21 predicted proteins | sample TDP4_MG_FD_203080 | JGI IMG/M metagenome (GOLD analysis project Ga0315309, IMG submission 203080) | Freshwater sediment microbial communities from Lake Towuti, South Sulawesi, Indonesia - TDP4 | ecosystem: Environmental > Aquatic > Freshwater > Lake > Sediment | place: Indonesia: South Sulawesi... | reverse complement strand
ACTATAGAGGGAGATTCTTGGGGTACTTCAATGCTGTCAGATATCTATTCGGATTCGGTTTGCCTCCTTTTCTTCTGGGGGGCTATCTGGCAGACTACTTCAGGAATGTGCATTTGGCGCAAGGCTCGGCCGAAACAGAAGCTCTGATCCTGTCTTCAAGAGAGGTATTTCTGGTGGCCATGGCCATAACTCTGATCGGCCTTATTCTCTGGATCGCTATCCTCGGAAAACGCAAGGATAGGGACGTAAGTAGACAGGACAAATCGAGCCAGAAGGGATAGTTCACACAGTCAGACATGACGTATGTGCTCATAGCTGGCAACGCGCCTGGATTGGTTCCGTCTAAGCTTATCCTCCGTCAGCTGGAGAATCGATTTCTTCGTAACCTTGACCGCGCCTATACGCTTCAAGTGCTTCACGTGACTTGGAATCTTCTTCTCACCTTTCACCGGCACTTCGATCTCGCCGGTCCAGCCGAGGCCAGGGACGAATTCCAGCGCATACGTCGACGTACCACGCTTGCTGACGAGCCATGCCTTTTCCTTGATAATCGTCAGGTATGGCTCGAATCCTGATGACTTAAGTTCCTCTGACGCTGTTCGCAAGCTGGCCACAGCCTTATTCATCTCGATTTTTACTCCGGCCTTCCGCTTGAAGAATATGACTTCGATCTTCGGTGTGTGAACTGATTTCCACTTTCGGACCTTTGCGCGCGATTTGCCTCTCGTGAAGTAGTAGTCAACAAAGGAGTAAGGCTCCAATCTCCGTTTCTCGTTCTTCCATGTCGTTAGTAGCTTCCGTGCGACTGTTGGCGTGAGAAAAAACCGGATCTCGATATTCTCCTTGGTGCTTCCCTTGAATGCGCCCATTTCATCACTTCATGGGACACTGGAGAGAAGAAAGAGGTAACTAGAAATCGAGCTTACCCTGCTGGAGGTCTAGGTCCAAGAAGGCTCGCGTCATCGTCGGAGAGTTCATGTTCAGGGAAGATCGTATGGGAATACGACATCATGTTCTTTTTCGTCAAATTCTGTTCCTACGAAATCTGGCTTGAACTTTGAACCGGCCTGAACATACATGGCCAAAGTCTTCACTCGTGCGTTTTTCGGAATTAGATCCAGAACGAAATTCATTGCTCTTCCTTGGATCAACGAGTCATCTATTAGCAGCAGTCTTCCGCTTAAGGATTTGACTTGGCTAAGGTCAAGAGCCTCAATTTTGACATCTCCGCCAGTATGAGGGCGGACGTGTCTGACAAAGACTGGAGTAAATGTCGGTATCCCCAGCTTTGACGCCAAGTATGCAGCTATGATACTGCCGCCTCTTCCTATTCCCACGACGCCGTCAAACTGTGAAGCTCTAACGTCTTCGCTTAGTTTCCTTAATAGCGTCGCATATTCGTTCCAATCAACGAGTTTCAACCCTTCTCACCATACCACTACCCTTAGAGATGATGCCATCTTTGCATTGTAGAACTTCTTCGAGGTTACACGTTGACTGACTACTTCCTATAAAAGACCTTTCCTTAGACAGGCGGACACCTGTCGGTGTAGAACAGACAGTAACCTCACCTGAGGGATCTCGGAATACTCCTCAGCACTGAATGGTAGCCCGGGGGAGATTCGAACTCCCGTCGGCGGGTCTCTTCTCCTCTCAAGGGATCCAAAGCCCGCAATTCAAGGACCAGTTCATGCTTGTACGGGCGAGGCCTCTTGCTGTCCGCTACACTCGGCGAAGCCCTATGACTCCTCCACCGGGCTGCGACAATCCCGGGCTGATAAACAGCAACCTAACCAGACGTATAAGCATTAGACCTCGTCAATTTGAACAAGAGCAGAAGACCCTTAGATCTTTCCTGCCAACTAATCGACGTGGCGACGGTGGTGGTCCGTTCAAATCCATTCTTGAGAGCTAGGACTTTGGGACCGCGAGGTCACTTGCACCTCTCATAGACAGTTTAGCGTCAGGATAGTTCTTCTCAACGAGTTCCCTCATGATCCCAGCCTGCCTGACCTTCTCACGGCCTAGGAAAGAGAGGGACTCTTCGCTGACCCACGGCCGGTACAAGGAGCTTATACTAGCTCCCGGCTCTATCTTGAAGTAGCATGGGGCTGCTATCCTTGCGAATTCTGGGCATTCATAGAACCGGTTGAACCCTCCCCAAGAGTCGAAAATGTACACGTGAATGTCGATTGGAATGTCGATCGCCTTCCTCAAAGCGGCTATCATCGGAAGAGTTAGGTCGGCCACTGGGTTGAACGTGTCTGCTCCCAGGTTCTGAAGAAGCTTTGCTCCTGCGGGGTTCGCGTGGCCTGCGAAAATCGAAACCTTGAATTTGACATCTTTAGGTATCTCGCCGATCTTCCTAAGCTCATTTAACACCCAGAGGAGCCCCTCATCGACTACGAGGAACCCTCTGAACCCAATCTCTATCGACCTCTTTATGTCGGCTATGGCGTAGGCCAACTGGTCCGACCCCCGGAAGCGTATGCCGGAAAGCGCCCCCTCAGGCGTTGCCACCTGCCTCCCAATGTCCCAGGTCGCTCTTGGGCCAGGCGTCAATATCACTTCCATCTTTGCGTCGGCAGCTAGCTTCGCAAACTCACGAAGCTCACTCTTCGGGAGAAGTGTGGATCCCATCACGGTGCTGACGAGGCGGTGAACCGGGACACCGGTCCTATCCGACTCGTCGATAATGGCTCTCAAGGTGGAAGGCCGTTCGACACCGGAAATCTCGACGCGCCAATGGCAACCGTCACGAAACCTCTTCGGCGACGAAGGAAGATCGTAGAGATCTCTACCCGGCAGACCCATCCTCTCCAGAGCCCTAGAAGCATCTTCAATCAAGGCTCAGAGACCTCGACACTCAGATACCGCCTGAACTTCATATAACATTTGGCGAATCTTTTGCGATCAACTCTCAAAGAGAAAGAAGGACTGGCTATGGTTCGGTGATGAGGTTGCGGACCCCCAATTGCAATCGGTATAGTGATTGTGTGAAAGCCTGAAAGAAAATAGAGCTGCAATCATGCAACTACTTGCACATCCCACAATCCCAACGTGATCTGGGGGTTCACCAGAGTAGGGGGGGACAGACTCGCCCTATGACTGCTAAAACGGCAATTCGTAACTCTTTTCTGGTAAGCAAGGCATGAAATGACTACGAGGGACCCTCTATTGAACAAGGATCAAGCATATGGAGCGATCGTATTGATCATATCCTTCGTAGTCGCCGTTTTTTGTTTAGTTTCGCTCTTCGCCCCCTACTTGGCATTGCCAGCATGGCTGGCGTGGTGGGCCATAGCCCTACCAGTCATCCTCGCCGTGCTGGCAATCCTCACAATATGCGCGTGGATAGGTTGGGTGATGCTCACGACACCTCCCCCAGAACTTGTAACAGCGCCAGAGTCCGTCGAATCGAAAACGAAGCAAAGCGCAAGCAAAGCATAAGAAATCAAAATAGCAAGAACCGCAACAAGAATGACCTGCTCATGCCTTGTTCATTATGGTCCAGCGTGAACCGCCCGCCCGGTGGCGGTCTTATTTAGTCTGAACCACCAGATTCTGCCCCTAAGGAGCGTTTGCTTTGTTCAGACCCAGCGGCGTGATACCAGCACTCGTTACACCTTTCACCGACGATGGAAAGCAGGTTGACGAGGCTAGGCTGAGAGCCCTAGTCAGATATGTCCTGGAGAAGGGGGCAACTGGCGTTGTTCCCTGCGGGACAACAGGTGAGTTTCAGAATATGGCCATTGAAGAGCGAAAGCTCGCAGCCGAGATAGTCATTGACGAAGTGAAAGGCAAATTTCCAGTGATCGTTGGGACGGGTTGCTCAGGCACAGATCTCACAATAGAGATGACAAGATTCGCCAAAGACGCAGGAGCAGACGCGGTACTGATCGTTACGCCGTACTACCATAAGCCAGCCCTGCGAGGCATCTATGAACACTTCAGGCTAGTCGCAGAAGCTGTCGATCTGCCGATTATTCTCTACAACATACCGCAGGTCACTGGAGTTCAGCTTCCTTGGCAGGTAGTCGAGGATCTGGCTGAGATCCCCAACATCGTAGGCGTGAAGGATAGCAGCGGAGAACTCCGGTATATACTGGCTCTGATCGAGAAGACTAGTCCAAGGCTATCGATCATGGTCGGGCACGACGAGGTTGTGCTCCCGGCGCTGGCGGCTGGTTGCTCGGGAATGATTCTTGCAAGCGCGAACGTCATCCCAGACATTTGGAGAGAACTATACGACGCATTTCAGGGAGGGGACCTCAAGAAGGCTAGAGAAGTTCAACTGAAGGTGCAGAAGTTCACCCGAGTCATGGTCAAGAGTGGTTCCGTAGGCCCCAAAGTTGCCTTGGACATGATTGGAGTCAAGGCAGGACCCGTCAGGCTTCCTCTAACCCAAGGAGGAGAGCTGACCTACGAAGAGCAGGAGGAACTCAGGATCGATCTTGAAAGATTGGGAAAGATTCCTCCGAAAGCTGTTGTGTTCGAGGTCCATCCGGGCAAGCCCTTAGAGCAGCGATTCTTGGCCATCGGCATGACTCCTGAAGTGATTAGAGATTTCAATTTGAAAATTGGAGAAGCATTGGTTGGTGAGGAGCCTGAAGTCGCTCACATTGATCTGATGATAGGGTTAAAGAACGGGCCTCTTGGCGATGCTTTCGCCAAAGCCAAGGCCTCACCTTCACCTGGCCACGAGCCGCTAGTCGCGATCCTAGAGCCGAATCTGACAGCAAAGCCTGTCACGCTTATTGTCCCAACTGTGACTGTAAAGGGGATGCGGCACGCAAGCTTGGTTTACGGTCCGGCTCAAGCAGCCGTGGCGAAAGCGGTTCTGGACACGGTGAGTGAAAGCTTCATTCCAACAACGGCGGTCGATGACCTACTGATAGTTGCGAACGTTTTCGTTCATCCGGCCGCTGTAGACCGAAAAAGAGTTTACATAAACAACTACAAGGCGATGAGACATGCCTTGAGAAAGGCAATCGAGAACAGACCTAGCATAGAGGAACTCCTTCAGAACAAGGAGCGAGCCAAGCATCCTCTTCGATACACGCCGTAGAATGATCAGAGCAAAGGGCGAAATGTACGCTTACTCCAAAATAGCTATGGCGCCTTTTGGACACTGAGTCTCGCACGCCTTGCACACGAGACAGCCATCCTCGCTCACAACGAAAGACTTGTTCTCTCTAAGTTCGTATACCCCGACTGGACAGACGCTGGCGCATGTACCGCATCCGTCACACTTCTCCGAGTCAACCTTGACCCTTCCCAATGAATACCACTAGCCGACACTACATGTTGAAAGACAATAAGGGCCTTTCTGATCGAACTGGACAGAAATAGTTGAGGCTATCGGGCTTCTTCGCGCAGCGTGATTATTATCGAGTTTATGGTTTCCCTAGCTCTATCTTGACGCTTCGTGACATCGGAAAGCATGCTATCATACACGTGACGCGCCATCTTTCCAGTCCTGTACTGAATACGTAGCTGAGCCATACTGGCCTTTCCCGCGTCGATCTCCGCCTCAGCCCGCTCAATCCTTCTGATCATTTCATCGTATCTCGTTGACGCAGCAGAAAGAGCCGCCTTGACAACCTGCAACTCCTTCCGTGTCTCCTCGATCCTCCTGTCGATCTCACGGCTCCTTCTTCTGTACTCATGCCGCGAGATCGCCCCTCGCGCAATCTCTCGCTCCATCTTATCCAGCTCAAGGCTCAAAGCTGTCCTCTCGTCGTACAACTCGACGAATTCCATGAGCCGGTCGACTGGAGCAACTGCAACAGCCTTCATAGGCTTCCTCACCTTGGATGCTGCCAAAACAGCTGCAAAGGCAACCTCGATTAGAAGAACCCACATCAGCGGGATGAGAGCAGACCAGAACGGAAGATACCTGTATCCCAGATTCAGAGTGAAATCGTGGAGCGGTGTGGCGGCCTCAAAGGAATAGGTCATCACAGTCCCATAGGCAGAACTCTCGGTCCTACTCGCCGGCGCAATATTGTTTGACTCAATTGCCACACCTCTTGGAAGAACGATGCTGACTTCTGCCTTCTCAATCACCCAGGGAGAGTCTGCTATTAGCTTCAAGGTAAGATTGTAGAGGCCCCACCACTGCAATTGCCTGAGGTTCTGCTTGGCAGACAGTTTGTAGTTCAACCCGAACGTGAAACTTTCGTTCTCCCGAACCGTTGTAAACCTGGGTGCAACCGTGACATCAAAGGTCCTCTTGGGATCGGTCCAAAGCGGACCTGCGTCGTCATAAGCCATAACCTCAACTGTTTCCTTTGGAAGAATCATCCGAACCGACGAGAACGACGACGCGAGGTTATTCAGACGGTAGTGCTCAGATACGGAGATATCGCCTGCCGGGGAGATCGATATTTCACGTCTCGCCCAGTCGCAAGTCGCCAAGTGCTGAGAGGCCGAGCTGAAGTTGAATGCGTATCGTTCATCAGTTAGGGGCTCAAGGGGCTTGCGCGATGCGACCAAAACCGGTTTGCCTTCGATCTTGCTTGCGACAAACGTCGCGTTGTACGGAAGTTGGAACTTCGCGTCCAATGAAACATAGATTGTAACGTTACAGGATCTGGCTCGAACCTTCAATATCGGATAGGCAGAGAATGAAACTCGATAGAGTTCTTCAGTTCCCTCCGTTCCCTCAACCTTCAGAAACCTAACCATGTCCGAGTGGATCGAAGCAATATTCACAGTAAGATTTCTTCCTTGAGGAAGAGGATCGCTCAAGAGGACTCTCATCCAGTAGAAAGGAGATTCCTTATCGACATCTCGATCCACCTGCAGCAAACCTGACGATGACTTAGCCCTTATGAAGCGTAACCCTTCCGCATTTGACCTTGGCAGCGCATACAGAAATTCATTCACTGGTGAGGTGCCGTTATTCAAAACAGTGAAGGTATCATCGAAGACTACGGCCCCCCACTCGCCCACTGTGATGTGCCGCCTCACGTCCACAACGGCAACAGCAACCGAAGCTGAAGACACTGGTATGACTGACATTGCCAAGATCATCGATAAGATGGCAATTCCAACGAGCTTTCGCAAACTTCATCACTTAGACTGGAACTACCTCGTAGACAAGGGCGCCTTCCTATTCAATCGGTGGACTGCCGGACACCCTCGCATGCAGACTCTCGATAGGGTCCTCGCCTTCTTCAAATAGGCGGTGAGGATGCCTGCGGCGTGTGTTCACGTCCACTTCGAGCACCGTCAGCCGCTATGACGCCCAAGGCATATTTAAAAATCGCTCTCACCAGACTTCGATTCAAGGATGAAGCGTTCATCACCTTTGACACGCTGAACTCTACGAGTCAACAGCTTTGCCCACTGCATATTTTATCACAGAGAACTGTGCAATCTGTCAGCGATCGCGAGTAGGTAGGAGATCATGTTCCCGGAGAAAACCAGCAACACCGATCGCCTTGTAGAGAAGATGGAAAGAGAAATCCAAGAAATGGTCGACGAATTGGAGCTACAAGCCAAAATCGCTAAGGAAGAAGGTGCCGAAGGGCTGGAGCGACGTAGAATGGAGTGGTTTCGAAAGGGTAGCCAGCACGGGCTGTCGATCAAGAGAAAGCATGGGATCACTGGAGATGACATGAGCACTGTCTATAAGCAGTGCTGTGCCATAGTTGGCGATGAGAAAGATAGAACAAGAATTCCAGAGATCCTCTTAGAGAACGATACGCTCATTCTGCGAAGCCGTGCAGGCACATACTGCCCGTCATTGGAGGCAGTCAGGCGAAAGACAGGGTCCCATGTTCTCAAAGGGGACTGGCCGGAACTCTGTCAATATTGCAGGAGGGCGTGGTTCCACGGCGCCTTGCAGGCTGCGGTCACAAGGAAACTGGCCCACAAGAATGTTTCCTCTAGAATACGTGGAGATCGTGACTGCGTAGAAACTTTCTACCTAGAAAAGTGAAGAAGAGCACCAGCGCCTAGCCCCTAATTCAGGGCTACCAACTCTTGCAGTCCTACACGGTCCTAATGCATAAGAATGGTTGACGCCAATACATCACTCTGGAGTCAGATATGTTCATTTCGAAAAGAGCATCGCTCCACCGAGTGCTTCTCGAGGGAGACAACGTTATTCTGGGACCAAGCTCTATTGGCGATGGCTCGGTTCTCGGAAGAGGCGTTATCCTCGGGTACCCGTGCCGCTCCTCGCTAAGAGAAGGACTCGATTGGTCGAAAACGAAAGATTTCGATCCTAAGATCTATGATAGCATAAGCAGTGGAGTGAAGATCGGAGAAAGCTCAACAATCAGACCTGACACAGTGATCTATGAAAGAGTGTCGGCAGGAAACAATCTGGAAACAGGACACAATGTACTTATCAGAGAAGACACCACCATTGGCGACCACGTCCAAGTAGGATCTTCAACGATCATTGACGGAAAGACTACCATCGGCAGTCGCGTCAATATCCAATCTAGAGTCTATCTTCCTCCGATGACGACCGTTGAGAACGATGTCTTCCTAGCTCCATGCGTCACGGTCACTAACGATCGATATCCCCCAAGCAGAAGACTGACTGGAGTGACGATCAAGCGCGGCGCGGTCATAGGAGCCAATGCAGTTCTCATAGCAGGCATCACTGTTGGAGAGGAGGCGGTAATAGCAGCTGGAGCCCTAGTGACTCGAAACATCCCGCCAAGAACAGTCGCTATCGGCATTCCAGCGCGTCAGAGAATGGCTGTCAACGAATATCGAAGAAAGAAGCAAGACTATGAGAAAACCTGATCATATGCGAAAGTCATAAGGCGACTTCCTCTCAACTACTGAGGAAGTGAAAAGGAAATGGAATCTGCGGCTACTCACCCGTATATTCCCTCTTCGACAAGTGATGCCAAGGCTCAGCTCATGAAGGCGATCGGAATATCTAGCGTCGAGGAACTCTATTCTGACGTGCCTCAAGAGGTCAGGCTGAAGAGAAGACTCAATCTTCCAAAGCGGGCATCTGAGTTCGAAGTTAGGAGGCACATCGAGCGTCTACTCTCACAGAATTGTGACGCTTCAGAAGTAGTAAGCTTCCTAGGAGGAGGATGCTGGAACCACTACGTCCCAGCAGTGGTCTCAGAGATGTCGTCCAGAGCCGAATTCGTCACTTCATACACGCCCTACCAGCCCGAGGTCAGCCAAGGAATGCTTCAGGCGCTCTTTGAGTATCAAAGCATGATCTGCGAGCTTACGGCGATGGATTACGCGAACTCGTCGCTCTACGATTGGGCATCTGCCCTAGGGGAAGCAGCTCGGATGGCAACCAGAGTGACTCAAAGAGATGAATTCCTGATCCCCTGTCACATACACCCTGACAGGCGCGCGACCTTGAAAGCCTACGCGGAACCAGCTGGCATCAAGGTGGTCGAAGTCAAGAACGACAACTCGACGGGCCAAATAGACCTCAACGACTTGGAATCGAAGATCACAAACAACTGTGCCGCGGTATACCTTGAGAATCCGTCATGCCTAGGCTGCCTGCAGACCAAAGCTCAGATTATCGCGGAACTGGCTCATTCGAGTGGAGCTCTATTCGTAGCAGGAGTGGACTTAACATCTCTTGGAATATTGAAGGCTCCCGGGGAGTACGGAGCGGACATAGCCATTGCTGAGGGTCAATGCCTAGGAAGCGCCATGAACTACGGCGGGCCGCTCTTGGGCGTGTTCGCATGTAAAGGAGATGAACTCCTGAGACAGATGCCAGGCAGAATCATAGGTATGACCACTACGAAGGACAAGAAGCAGAGAGCTTACTGTATGGCACTTCAGACAAGAGAACAGCACATAAGGCGAGAGAGGGCTACCTCCAATATCTGTACGAACGAGGCGCTGTGCGCTCTAACAGCTGCCGCATATCTCTCTCTTCTAGGCGCCTCTGGCATGAGAGAGCTCGGGACGATAATCCTTTCGAAAACCTACTACGCAATCAACGAGTTGAGGAAAATCAAAAGAATTAAGGTCCCTCTCATGCAAGCACAACACTTCAAGGAGTTCACTGTAGGCTTCAATGAAAGCGGAAAGAAGCTTCGGGACTTGGAAAATAGCCTACTCAAGAGGGGCATACAGATTGGAGCACCGCTGACTGAGAGCATTCCTGAACTCGGCGAATCAGCCGTCTTCTGCGTTACTGAAACCCGTTCGAAGGAAGATATCGACAAGCTACGCACAGTCCTCGCTGAGGTCTTGGAGGGTTAGGGTTGACATTCAGGCAAGCGAATTGGAATGAACCCTCAATCTTCGAACTCTCGAAAAGGGGCAAGGTAGGTCAAATCGCCCCAAAACTGACTGAAGAGGAGTGCCACGCGTTGAGCGAGGCCATGAGAAGCTTGCCGGAAGACATCTTACGGAAAACTCCGCCCAACTTGCCTGAGGTGTCTGAAGTAGAACTTGTCAGACATTTCACTAGGCTTTCTCAAGAAAATTACGGAGTAGATCTCGGAACCTACCCTTTGGGAAGCTGTACAATGAAGTACAACCCGAAGATATGTGAAATCCTAGCAGCATCGCCCAGAGTAAAGAACTTGCATCCTCTCCAGCATGTATCGCTCAGTCAGGGAATCTTGAGGATACTGTATGAACTCTCTGAGTTCCTTGCAGAAATAACGGGGATGTCCAAGGTTTCACTCCAGCCCTCTGCCGGAGCCCACGGCGAGCTGTGCGGAACACTCATCATCAGAGCTGCACACAGGAACCAAAACGAACTCAACCAGAGAACGGAAATGATTGTTCCCGACAGTTCGCATGGCACAAATCCTGCAAGCGCGGCCATGGCAGGCTTCAAGCTAGTTGTGGTTCCCTCAGACAGCGAAGGCTGTATCGATGTTGAAGCATTGAGAGACGTTGTGAGCAAGAAGACAGCTGGTATGATGATAACGAATCCAAACACATTGGGCATATTTGAAAGGAGGATTCTCGAAGTTGCAGAGATCGTCCACGAGGCTGGAGGGCTCCTATACTACGATGGCGCAAACCTCAACGCCATCTTAGGTAAGACTAGGCCTAGGGAGATGGGGTTCGATATCACTCACATAAACATTCACAAGACCTTTGGAACTCCACATGGGGGAGGAGGACCAGGCGCCGGACCAGTTGGCGTAACTCAAGAACTCGCAAAGTTTCTCCCAATACCGACGATCGAGTTCGACGGTGAAAACTACTACTTGGACTACAACAAGCCTCAATCCATAGGAAAGGTGAGAAGCTTTCTCGGAAACGTTTCAGTCCTTCTGAGAGCGTACGCATACATTCTGTTGCTTGGTGCGGAAGGATTGGAGGAAATTGCGGAGATATCTGTACTGAACGCAAACTATCTGGCAAGAAAAGTACTCGCATCAGGCCGGTATCAGATGCCATTTGATTCAAAGAAGGCAAGAAAGCATGAGATCGTCATAAGCACAGAAAAGATCACGACTGAGACAGGGATACGGGCACTAGACATCTCAAAGAGATTGCTCGACTTCGGTGTGCACGCTCCGACCATGTATTTCCCACTAATTGTGAAAGAAGCAATGATGATAGAACCGACGGAAACCGAAAGCATTGAGGCGCTCGGTCGATACGCGGACATACTAGCAAAGATAGCTGAGGAGGCATATGGGCAACCTAACATTCTCAGAGAAGCGCCTCAGAACACCACTGTTGGAAGAATCGATGACGTAGCCGCTTCACATCCCAAGACAATGTGCCTCAATTGGAGAATGTACAAAAATAGGCAGGCAACCGCCTAACTCCAGTTCCCAGCCCAATCTCTTGGTTCTTTTACATGTTTATTAGCTTGAAGAAGACAAACCGAAGAATTCAGAAGAGTCACGAACCAGTGCCCCTCCGATGTAAGAGTAGGAACCCACTGCAGTGAGAAGGAGAAGAAACGAATTGAAAGTAAACGTCAAGTACTTTGCAACTCTCAGGGAAATTACAGGCAAAAGAGAAGAAGAGGTTGAATTGTCAAAAGGCTCTACGATGAGCGACCTCTTGAATCGTCTCGTCGAACTGCATGGGCCGGCATTCAAGGGCTATGTCATGGGGGAAGCGACCGGCGTACCCAAGGGATACCTACTCTTTCTGATTGATGGAGCGAGCATGAACAGCATGGGAGGGTTGAACGCGAGGCTCACCGATAATTGTGTAGTCGCTATGATGCCTCCAGTAGGTGGAGGATGACCGCTTGGCGTCGGGGGGTTTCTGAGGGAAGAATTTGGCAAGCGTCGCTTGAAAACACGTGAAAAGAGCGTTTTTGAATTCGCAGGTACGTGTCAAGTTTTCGGAGAGGCTTGAAACAAGACGTGTTGCCGATGCCGACTGATGTTACGACTAGTATACCGTTGAACTACGATCTCCTATAAAGACTCTCGACCGAATTATCTACTGCCGGAGCCGAGACAAGCAAAACTTCGCTTGAGGATGAGAAGCACTTTGAGTCTAAATGCCCTTTCGCAAGCCAGCTCCATGGGATTGCCCGTGGACAGCGCCCTGCCTCGAATACTTGTCTTGGGTCTAGGCGACTTGGGCGAGAGAGTCACTGAACGCCTCATTGAAAATGGACCTAACAAAGCCCGATGCGTATCCATCAGTGAAGAGAGGCTACAGCTCGGTACAATTCTTGCTCACAGAGCGCTCATTGGAAGGACAACCACGGAAGGTTTCGAGATCTCGAAGCAGTTTGAGTCGGAAGGAGAGAATACGCTGCTGTCTCTTCCAGAGATATCTCCCTCAATGATCGACAATGACTTGGTGTTCATAGCCACGGCGTTGGGACGAGAAAAGGGACTTGCCACTTCGCCAGCTCTCGCTCAAGCTGCGCGGGCAACGGGCGCCCTGGTTATTGGAGCAGTCACAATGCCCTGTTGGCGCGAAAGATCGAGACTGTACTCCGCTGTCCACACTCTCAAGGAAATGAGAGATGCCTGTGACGCCCTAGTTGTCGTAGACAACAACAGACTTGGATGGTTCTCAACAAGCTCTCATCAAGGAAACATCAATTCCTTGGCAAGTGACCTCTTGAGCCAGCTCGTAGGCGGAATAGTGGAAACGCTCTCAGAACCTAGCCTCATCAATATCAACTTCAAAGAATTCGCCAGAATCACCCGAAGCAGCGGATTTGCAATTCTAGGAATGGGAGATGCGAACTCCTCCAATCGACCGGAGGATGCAGTGAGAAACGCGTTCAATTGCCCACTACTTCACATCGACCATGATGGCTTCGCGGGTGCATATCTCCATATTAGAGGCGACGACAGCCTCACCCAAGCTCAGGCCTCGAAGGTCGCAGAACTTGTCACCGGAAGATTTGATCTATTGTCCGATGTCATATTCGGCGCGAGCACAGATTGCTCTTTCTCGGAGCGTCTCCGCGTCACTCTGATGCTTACCGGCGTAAAGTCACCGCAACTCCTTTCGGCCTATAGGGAGATTCCGATCCAGATGTATCAAATGGAAGAGGAACAAGAACCAGAACAGCAACTGGACATTGAGCTTGATCTCTACCAGCTGGAAGACTCTTAGAGAGACTTGCAGAGGGCCATCCACAGCCCTGAGATCCTATTCCTAACGCTTGTCGAAGACCCGCAAGGAGTTGTCTTGCCCAAACGAATAGATTCGAGAACACCTTCGACCGTGGGCGAAGAAACTTCGAGCAGAGTATAGGAGTCACCTATCGTTGACGGAATGTGGGAGTCGCTTCCAGCTACCATAGAGACTCCAAGTGTCCTAGCTGCCTTTTCGGACTTTCTCTTGGCGAACCAGAACGGAATCATCGACGAGTTCACGGTCTCTATCCCATCAACGCGATTCCTGAGGCGAAGCGGGTCAACACTCGGGCTTGAGATATCATATGGATGAGGAACTACGATAACACAGTTCTGACCGCGTAGCAATTCAATTGTTTGATCTGCTGACAGGCCTTTCGGTATTGCTTCATATGCACCAAGCGCAACTATGTGGCCTTCCCTTGAACTCACCTCGATTCCTGGAACAACCAAGATCTCATTGGATCGATAGGATGATGGAAGATCGTGTTCTGTGACCGCGATTCCGTCTAATCCACGTTTCTTGGCGATCTGAGCGATGACAGCGGGATCTGTAAATGCGTCTGAAGAGCACCTTGTGTGAACATGCAGATCAAGTTTGAGCAGCATTTTCGTTCAACCTTAGACTAAGGCCGCTAGGATGATGTTCTTAAGAGGCCTTGAGCTTCTCTGCTTGTTTCTCTATCTCTGAATCTTCTATTCTTCTGAACAAGACCTTGGGCTTCCTGATTTCATGGCCGGGCACGATCTCAAGAGAGGAAACTGAATTCCAGCCCTGAGCGTGCACAGATCCTCTGAGGCCCAACAGCTCCCAGAGAGCTTCGGCCGAGCTAGGAACGAATGGTTCGATCAGTATGGCAAGAGATCTGACAGCGTTTGAACTAAGGTATAAGCAGTTGGCAGCCGTCTTCCCATTCGTCCAGGGTTGTCTTTTCTGGAAGTATTGATTACAGTAGCCTGAGAATTCGAGGATTCTCTTGAGCGCTCTATCAATCTCTATGCCCGAAAGCTCTTTCCCAACCTGAACGGCCAAGTCCTCTATTCTACGTTGGAACTCGTGGTCCAGATCATCGAACAGATCTGGTTGAGGAACCTTGCCATTGAACCTTGACCATACGAAAGTAAGCGTTCTATGTACGAAGTTACCTATGTTAGCGACAAGCTCATTGTTCACTCTTCCCTGAAAGTCTTTCCAGTCGAAATTCACGTCCGATTGGCTGTAAGGGGTAATCGCAGCAAGGTAGTACCGCAAATAATCTGCCGGGAAGGTATCGAGGAACTCTCTCAACCCCACATACCAATCCCGGCTCTTCGAGAACTTCCCCCCTTGAAGCAACAGGTGACCTCTCGTCGGAATGAATTCGGGTAGCTTGTATTCCCCGACACCCAACCTCATGGCTGGAAGGAAAAGATAGTGATGGTACACTATGTCCTTGCCAATGAAGTGGAAGATTGTTGAGCTGTTCCAGAAAGCTTTTCCATCGATCCTTTTGCTTTCTAGGAGTTTCAAAGTGCTCGAAATATAGCAGAGATGGTTGTCGAACCATCCATACAGCACCTTTCCCTTTGCCCTATCGAGGGGTATCGGAACGCCCCATTCGATATCCCTAGTTATATCCCAGTCTTGAAGGCCCTGCTTGATCCAGTTAAGTACGTAGTTCTTGACTTCCGGCTGGAGGCTATCATTTGCTTGCAGCCACTTCCTCAAGGGTTCAGTGAATTCAGATAGCTTCAGGAAGAAGTGCCCACTAGTCCTGTTCTCAGGTTTCGAGCCGCAGATCACGCAGTGGGGATCCTTGATTTCACCCGGCTGAAAGGCCTTCCCGCATCTTTCGCAACTGTCTGAGTATTGCTCGGTCGCTTCACAGTACGGGCACGTGCCCCTCACATACCGATCGGGTAAAGGCTTCTGACAGCGAATGCAGTAGGGCTGAAGAACCTCCCGCTCGTAGATGTGACCCTTCTCATACAGGCGTCTGAAGAAATGCTGAGTCAGCTCTATGTTCTCCTTCGAGCTGGTCCTGTCAAATATGTCGAAATTGATGGACAGATCCTTGAAGTCTTGAAGGTCACGTTGGTTCCAGTAGGCGACGAACTGGTCAGGTGCCTTCTTCTCCTGCTCAGCAGCAATTAGTATTGGCGTTCCAAAATCATCCGTGGCACAGACGAAGGCCACCTCAACCCCATTCAGCCTACAGAACCTAACGAAGATATCCGCTGGAAGATAAGTGGAGGTCACATGGCCGAGATGTATTTCTCCATTCGCGTATATAAGAGCGCAAGTAACGACAATCTTTCTCCAGTCCAAACCTGTTACGCGAGCCGAATCGCTTGAAGAGATATCTAGAGCCAATCCCTCCGTGGGCCTTCTCCTAGAAGTAGTCCTCGTGCTGATTAAGCTTTCCGTGACATAGCATGCTAACCAAACGGTGAATACTCATCTGCGATGAGATTCTAAGTGGCGTCTCGGCGTGCCTACCAGACTCGTCAATGCGTAGGCAGCCCTCGCTTCCTTTACGATTATCCCAGTATCAACCCCATTACGAGTTCGTCATGATATCTTCCGTCTTCTCCGAGATAGGCTTCTTTCTTTACACCTTCTATTCTGAAGCCAAATTTCTCGTAAAGATGAACTGCCCTCCTATTCTCCCCCATAACGTATAGATTCAATCTGTGTAGCCCTTCTTTTCTTGCCTGCTCTAGCAGTTTGGCGAGCATAACTGTGCCCAACCCTACGTTGTGGAAATCTTGATGCAGATAGATCAGCAGATCTCCTGTTCCTCTTCTCCGAGGATGTGGAAACTTGAAGATCTGCCCATGTCCGACAATTTTGTCATTATGGAGAGCTATTAGGACTATCAAGTTTGACAGATTGCTGAGCCATCTCTCGATCACTTCTCTTGTATAAGGGGGTTGTGCCCAGCGCAATGCTTCATTTGAAAGCGATGCGTACATTTCTACAAGCTTCTCTTTATCCTCAATTCGGAATTCCCTCAACAGAACAGATCTTCCATCTTTCAACTTGACAGCTTCCAAGATCGTCACTCAATCCTCGTGCGGAGAGTTCGGCAGGTCATAATAGCCTGAGATCTGTTCCTATTTGGTTCTTGCCCTCTATCGGCACCCACTCAGGAATCCGAAGAGATCATTCACTCCAGCCTGTGTGACGAGGCCACAGTTTCCCTAGTGCTCCACACGTTTGATATCTGCCACCAAGATCCGCTGCGGCCACATTCACATAGAAGTCTAGCTGAGCGGTTACGTGTTTCACTACTTGCCCAACTTTTCCTCATAGCCGTTTAATAGTTCAAGTACAATTCTATTCTACTAGAGCGGGTCTCAAGATGATGAGCAAGGACTACCAGACTCTACTCGACAGAGCCCTAGAGAAGGTTCCGAAGAAGAAGCATAGTGGAGAACGATTCGAACTCCCAAGGCCACAAGTTATGAACGCGAAGACAAGGACTTGGATAGGTAACTTCAAGGAGATCTGCGACTACCTGAACCGAGATCCGCACCATATCTTGAAATTCCTGACAAGAGAACTGGCCACTGCCGCGACATTCGAGGACCCTCGGGCGATATTTAAAGGAAAGTTTGGTCGAGAATCTATCAAACGCCTCTTGGACATATACGTGGGCCGATATGTAATCTGTCCGATATGCGGCAGACCTGACACGAAGATAGCAAAGGAGGCAAGGTTCCTGTTTCTGGACTGCGAGGCATGCGGAGCGAGATCTTCGATCCTCCCCAGATAGCAAAGTGAAAAGATCGATGGAACAGGTCTATCTCCGGATCTTCAAGGACAAAGGATACGTCGTGGTCGCCGCCTGCGACAGGAACGTTCTCGGAAGAACTTTTCGAGAAGGAAAGATGAGACTAGAGGTTACAGACCGATTCTATGGAAGAGATCTATGCGGCATCGAGGAAACAATGCAAGCTCTACAAGCTGCTGACATAGGAAACCTAGTCGGAGGAAAAGTCATAGACGCGGCAGTTCAGAGAGGACTCGTTGATCCTGGAGCAATATTGACGATAGGCGGAGTACCTCACGTTCAAATCATCAAGATCGGTAGGCTTCACTAGAAGACATAAGACGCTAACATACACTTAATAGCTGGCCATTTTTGATTAGGAACAAAGAACCAGAAGAGGCGCTTCAAGAATGGGAAAGAAGAAAGTGCTCAGTGAAGGAGAGCTGAGAGAAATGGTTCTCCCAGCGCCTGATCAATTACTGGGCATAGTCAGTCAAATGTTAGGCTATGATAGGCTGATGGTCAAATGTGCGGATGGTCACGAGAGGGTTTGCCGTATCAGAGGAAAGATGAAGAGAAGAGTGTGGATCAAGGCCGGCGATGTGGTGCTCGTTGGCCCATGGGATTTCCAACATGACAAAAAAGGCGACATCCTCTGGAGGTACACAGAGAGTCAGGCAAACTGGCTCAGAAGCAACAAGTATCTGAACATAGGCTGAGGAAGAACAGAACGTGGCGGCAGAGACTCTTGAGAAGAGGCTGCGACTCAGGGAGAAAAGGTATGAAGTCGAACAGCTGATGAAGGAGAAAAGAAGCGAAGAGTTCGAAGCCCTTGAAGAAGTTTTCGACAAGCCCACACTGATGCTGGTCTACCGCATGTTGAATCAAGGGCACTTGTCACATCTTCATGGATGCGTCAAAGCTGGAAAGGAATCAAGGATTTATTGGGGAAAGGACTCTAAAGGAAAAGATGTCGCGGTCAAGATATATCTGAAATCATCGGGGGAGTTTCGCAAGGGCAGATTGATCTATTTGGAGGGGGATCCTAGGTTCCAGAGAGTTAGGAAGGACACGCGTTCACTCGTGTATCTGTGGGCCCAAAAAGAGTTCAAGAACCTTCAGGCTGCTTTCTCAGCAAGGGTGAGTGTCCCGAGACCAATTCTCGTGAGAGGAAACATCCTAGTAATGCAGTTCATTGGAGAGAAAGGGACACCTGCACCACTATTGAAGGACCTGCAGCCTGAGAAACCAGTAATGTTGTACGGGGCACTGCTAAAGGATGTTAGGTTGCTCTACGCAAAGGCTGGTCTTGTTCACGGAGACCTGAGCGAGTACAATGTCATGGTATGGAGGAATAGACCCGTAGTATTCGACATATCTCAAGGAGTCTCATTGGAGCATCCGCTTTCAGACATGTTTCTGAGACGTGACTTGGGAAACTTGAACCACTATTTTCGGAGGTATGGCGTCGACGTAAAGCCGGTTGATCAACTTCATGCTTGGGTGACCGGAAAGAATGCAGACTAAAGTCACATGTATGATTTCAAAAGATAGAGTAGGCGTACTCATCGGATGCGAGGGTGAGGTAAAGAAGAGAATCGAGCGCACCCTTGGCGTCCAGCTGGCAATTTCAGGCGAGACCGGCATTGTGGAGATAACGCCTCAAAGCGAGAGCACAGATCCCATTTCACTTCTTAGAGCAAAGGATATTGCGACTGCCATCGGAAGAGGATTTTCACCTGAGAGAGCCTGCCTGCTATTCGATGAAGACATAGTCTTGGAACTGATAGACCTAAGAGAACGGTATGGAAAGAATGAAAGCGATATCAGAAGAGTCAAGGGCCGAATCATAGGTCAAGAGGGCAAGACGCGAAGGATAATAGAAGAAATGACGAAAACGAGTCTTTCAATATACGGCGATACAGTCGGAATAGTGGGAGGATATGAGGAAGTCGCCACTGCCAGAGAAGCAGTAGACATGATATTGAAAGGAAAGCAACACGCAACTGTGTACAGGTTTCTTAGAGCCAGGCGCCGAGAAGCGAAGAGGAAACAGACTCTGGAACTGTGGGAAAAGCCTCCTCCACAGCAATGAGGCCAACTATTAAGAAGAGACTTCTTCTCAATTTCAGATTCGGCCATGTCTTCAACTTAAGAACAGGCCGTATTAGATTGATCCAAAGCAATTTGGACGTAGAAGCAATGCGGGAGTTGACGATCCTCCGTCATTCACTTTCATCACATAGGAACGGAGGAAATAGAGGAGATTTGAAGGGATTGGTGGAGGACCTTGACTGAAGTCTTCCAAGAGATAAGCCCAGCGGATTTCTTTTATAGGAACAGGGACATCGCTGGCTTCACAAACCCTACCAGAGCCACATACTCAACGGTTCGAGAGCTCGTCGAGAATTCCTTGGACGCCTGCGAAACCTGCAATCAACCCCCTGACATCTACATCCGAATTTCGCAGATCTCGAATTCAGAAGAAGGCCCTGGAACATACACTGTCAGGGTTCAAGACAATGGGTGCGGCGTTCCACCAGACATGATCCCAATGGCTTTCGGACAGGTTCTCTTCGGATCGAAGTACAAGCTCAGACAAACAAGGGGAACCTTCGGTCTAGGCGGAAAGATGGCGATTCTCTACGGGCAGATCACGACACACGCTCCGGCTCGAATCATGTCAAGCACGGGACGCACGAAGATCCATGAGTACGAAATTGCGATTGATATCCAACGCAACAGACCGATCATACTCAAGCGGAGAAAGCATCCCAACCCGACCAAATGGCGAGGCACTATCATAGAGTTCCAAACCGAAGCAGACTACACTCGCGCTATGTCCAAGATTCTCGAATATATGAAACAGACGGCAATAGTCGCACCTTACGCTAACCTGACATTCGTCGACCCGAAGGGCCGCCTCTACAGGTTCATTAGAGCCACAACAAAGATGCCCAAACCTCCAAAGGAAACCACTCCCCATCCCCACGGTGTCGATGTGGAAGCTTTGAAGAGAATCATAGAGGCTACTACGGCGCGAACGATGAAGGAGTTCATGAAGAAACACTTTCAACGTGTCGGGGATGCCATTGCCAGAAAATTCTTGGACAATGCAGGGGTGAGCTACAAGAAGAATCCAAAGAGGCTTGAGTCAAGCGAAATAGTAAGGTCGGTAGCAGCCATGAAGAATTTTAAGGGGTTCCTGGCACCAGATGCGGGTTGCCTGAGCCCGCTGGGGGAAGAGTTGCTCGAAGCGGGGATAAGAAAGGAATTCTCCCCAGAATTTGTAACCGTTCACCAGAGAAAACCAGCTGCCTACTCAGGTTTTCCATTCATCGTCGAGGTTGGCATAGCCTACGGCGGGCAGGTTCACAACGCTGAAAGCGTAGCATTGTATAGGTTTGCAAACAAGATCCCATTGCTTTTTGATGAAGCCAGTGATGTCTCTTGGAAAGTGGTGAATTCGCTGATCGACTGGAGGCACTACAAAGTTCCTCCAGATGCCCCCTTGGCAGTCCTCGTGCATCTCTGCTCCACAAAGATTCCATACAAAACAGTCGGCAAAGAGTTCATCGCCGATAGACCTGATGTCGAACGAGAGATACTGAACGCTGTGAGGGAAGCAGCAAGAAGATTGTCCATTTTCCTCTCCAAGAA
>Ga0315309_1000655_pt1 | contig 20967 bp, 21 predicted proteins | sample TDP4_MG_FD_203080 | JGI IMG/M metagenome (GOLD analysis project Ga0315309, IMG submission 203080) | Freshwater sediment microbial communities from Lake Towuti, South Sulawesi, Indonesia - TDP4 | ecosystem: Environmental > Aquatic > Freshwater > Lake > Sediment | place: Indonesia: South Sulawesi... | reverse complement strand
AATCTTCTTATTCTTCTTATTGTCTGCTTGGCTTTACATGTTCCTAACTAAAAGAAAAAGCAAGAACTTGACATTGCCTTTGATCTTGCTTTTTTTTGCAATAATGTTTTCTTGGTATATCTACACATCATCATCATCATCTTTCGAAGTTATAACATTTTTTGGGGACCGCATATATCGCAGTCTCAACGAGTTTCTTAACCCTGCATCGAGGGGAACAGAAGTGATACGTGGATTAGGGTTGGAAAGTCCCTCATCTTATTGGCAAGCAATAAGCAGAATTTTCGCCTACGCTACGGAATTTCTTATATTCTTCGGCTTTATTGCATCAATGGTTAAACTAAAAAAAGTGAATTTTGATCGAGAGTATGTCATTTTTTCGTCTCTAGCTGTGGTGTTATTAGGTATGTGTATATTATTGCCAAGTTTCGCTTCAACGATGAGAATGTCAAGGTTTTACCACATAATACTTTTCTTCTTAGCACCTTTCTTTGTATTTGGTTGCGAAGCCTTTATTGGGCTTTTAGTGAAGCGGAAAACTCAACTTTATGTTTCAATCTTGATTGTAATCGTTCTCGTGCCCTACTTTATGTTTCAGACGGGTTTCATTTATGAGATTACAAGGACTCAAAATTATTCAGCGCCCTTGAGCATGTATCGAATGGACAAATTTTTCCTGTATAGGTACTTCGTGTACATTGATGAACAGAGTTTGGTAGGCGCCCAATGGGCGTCAAAAAACACATATAACACGCATATGCCAATCTATGCCGACTTTCTTTCTCGGTGGACGGTATTTTTAAGCTATTGCATGATATACCCCAATGATATCAATAAATTATCGAATACTACGATAGTGTCAGTCAATGGATTGATTTACATGAGTAAATTGAATGTAGTCTATGGAAAAATCGTCGGTGACAATTACATCTGGAATTTCAGCGAATTTTCTCCACTTGATAATGTGAATAAGATATATTCTAATGGCGGATGTGAAGTCTACGGTGCGTTTCCTTGAAAAGCATCAAAGGGTAAAACGAGATGCTTAGCGCGCTTCTCCTCTAACTATATGGACAAGACATATTCAAACGACGGATATAAAACATGCAGAAAAATGATGGCTCTCGATTCTTGAAACTTATGTGGTGTACCTGTAATGTACTGCCTCTTTAACAAGGATGGCATTTTATGGACTATCTAGAGTTAAAAGAAGTTAGGTCCCTAGTTTTTATTCACTATATTTACGCAATTGCTTTAAGTGGTTTCTTTAGACTTATTTGGGGAGAAAACTGGCAGAGTAAGCTATCGAACTTTCCTAAAATCAAGAAGATTCAGAATGTTCTAAGAGATCGCTTTTTCTGTTACTATGTAAGGGGTATCGGACGAGGTTTTGTCGAGTCAAAACTCCCTGTCGGTGTCATACTTCAGCCTTCAGACAGCCTTCCTGAAAATTATGCTATTTATCGTTCCAGAGTCTTTGACGCTTTTTATGATATTCGAGATGGCGATGTGGTGATTGATATTGGTGCACATGTCGGAATATTTACCATAAAAGCTGCACGAAAAGCTAAAAACGGGGTGGTTGTCGCGGTGGAACCATACTTACCCAACTATAAGCTTCTAGTTTACAACATTAATCATAATAAAATTAAAAATGTCATAAGAGTAAATTCGGCGCTTTCTGATTCTACTGGGTCAACCCAGTTATACATTAGTACGGAAAGTGTCAGTCACACAATCCACAAAAGAAGGAAGAAGTACATTGGTACAGAAAAATATACACAAGTGGTAACGCAAACACTAGATGAGCTATTAGATAAACTGGAATTACCCAAAGTGAATTTCATTAAGATGAATGTCGAGGGTGCTGAACTGAGCATACTCAAAGGTGCTGAGAAGACACTATAGCCGCCGACCACTATCCAACAGAGATGGAAGATATCTTAAGACACCTACAGAGAAGAGGATATAGAGTATTTCCTTACTATCATATGCACTTCGTGTATGCAACACGGAAAAATTAAAGCTCTGCTCTATGCTTTTCATGATACATACGCGATGCAAGATTTTTCCCTTGTTTCTTTAACTATCCGGACGCAAAATTCAAGAACAATGTTGATATCTAAGATGGCGATGCCAAAAGCGCGTGCAAGCTGCTCCTTGAAGCATGTACTAAATCTTGCGTGCTATGAGAAATGATAACCTATGTTGACACAGCTTGTGAAAAACATGATCAAAAAACAACCATTACTGTATAAAATCGGAAAAATAAATTACTTTTTATTGAAAGGTTATCATCCGATCTTACTAGAATATCCTTTGAAATCCGTTCCTCGATATGGATATGGAAAACCTCCCCATTTCAAACTCTACGAAATAATCAATAAAAATAGGGTTGATTATATAAACACATTAAAAAAATTCTTAAGGTTTAAGAAATTTTTTTGGAGGATCGCTGTAAGAGAGCCCAAAATCGCTCAAGAACCTTATTGGATGAATAACTGGATGCCAGGGTTAGATGCAGTAGCTCTTTACTCGTTTCTTTGCCTAAATAATCCAAAAAGATATTTTGAAATCGGTTCTGGCAATTCAACCAAGTTTGCACGAAAAGCTATCCTTGATCATAGTTTGCAAACAAGAATTACCTCTATTGATCCTCATCCCATAACAGAGATTAACTCGATTTGCGACAGTATTATTCGTTGTCCTCTTGAAGATGTGGACATACATATTTTCGACGAAATGGAACCTAAGGATATTCTTTTCATAGATGGCTCACATCGTTGCTTCATGAACTCAGATGTCGCCGTTACTTTTTTAGAAATTTTGCCCCAGTTGAGGGCCGGCGTATTAGTAGAATTTCATGATATTCTACTTCCATATGATTATCCGCCCGAATGGAAAGAATTCTACTTTTCTGAACAATATTTGCTGGCAGTTAGTCTTTTGGCAGAAAGTAACAAATTTGACATAGTATTGCCTAATTTTTTTATTAGCAAAGATCATGAATTAAATGATGAATTAGCTCCGGTGTGGGACAACCCTGAAACATGCGCTGTTAAAAGGCATGGATGGTCCCATGGATGGTCTTTCTGGATTCAAACAAAATGAGTTTCAGCTTGCTGAGTTATAAGACAAGTGGAGAGGACAAAGTAATGCAAAAATTTCCTTTAGTCTCACGTAAAAGATCATGCGCTACGTTTATGTTTCACAAAAAGTCTTTCGTCAAAGATGAAAGCTACAGTGTCTTGAGGTGACAACAATGAAGTGGAAAAAGTTTGCGGTCCTTATGCTTGCGACGGTTCTCCTAGGTTCAGCTGGTAACTTTTGGATTAGCCTGTCGGAGGTTAAGGCAGAACTAGATACCTACATTCCCATCAAGTGGGCTGTAATAGTCATGGGCGGTTACAACTATTATAGAGACTTGACACTTAATGCCATTCAAAGATCCGAGAAAATTATGCAAGGCAGAGGGGTTCCATACGATCTGATTCCTGATGTTGACATAGTAGCACCAATAGACGATCCTCCGCCCGGGAAATATTCTTTGCAATATGCCAACGGATCACTAAGATATCAAGCTATCATCCTAATATTAGATTGGTGGAACAATCCAATAGGAGTCAATCAAGACTACATCTATTGGGCTGTCGACAACGGAACAAACGCGGTTATATTCGACAGAGTAGCTCAAGTAGTCCCGAATCTATTAAACATAACATTCGCTGATGTTGGTTTTGTCTGGGCACTTAAAGATACGGTTTGCACAGTAAACAAAACTTTTAACGATGAAATCAAGGAATATCCAGCGGGTTCTACCATAACGATAGGAGCAAGTCTTCAATGGCACGCTATTATTCACAAATATGCCAAAATGACATTTTGGTTCAATAAAACATGGGATACCGATTGGTCTCTAGGAATGGCAAACACCACTTACGGCAATGGGAAAGTTTGGTATCTGGGGTGGTGTTGGAACGACGCCTTCAGAATGGATGATGCAACATGCAAATACGTAACCACTTGGGCAATATGGCACTTTGATTTTTGGGGTCATGCAATTAACTTTGCACTCAATAGCGTTGAAAAAATATCAGTAAAAATATTACCTTACAAGAAGTGGAAAGGAGCATGGATAATTAGGTTTGATACAGACCATTGTAAATGGGAGGACTACTGGCTACCACCTGAATCAGTCTTGAAAACTGGATGGATCTGGGATTATCAATATAGTGTTCTGGGTTTTGGGAGATCCGGTGGCACTAATGATCTTGAATTAACTAATGGTGCTCCTGAGGGCTATATAGGCATTCCAAGTTTGAAGGTTATGCATACAGATGTGACTGGCGTTTTGGAAGTAGGCTTGGTTGGTGGATTGAATTTCAAGGCTATTGTTTATAATAGCACTGTCGGTGGCGGTTATGACCGTATAAAACTTGACTTTAATGGGAACAATAATTTCTCAGATGATACCGAATACAGACTATGGGAAAACATGACGTACCCGAGTGTTCAAGGAAAACTATACTGGTGTAGTATAACTCCGAATGCTACACAACCAGAAAAAATAAACATCGGATGGTGGCAAACTCCAATGTTATTTACAAATGAGAGTGTGCCAGAAAAATATAGGCAGTATGGCCATGATTATGGCTTATCGTATAGCTTTCATGGTTGGCAGCATACAGCCGTCCCGGCACCAGGAGGCGGAACTTATGGAATGTGGAACGGAACTTCTTTCACTCAAAATGCCACATACATAGAAGAGCATTTTGATGCAGCTAGATACTGGATGAGCTACAGTTTTGATCCAACTGGATATGGATTTGAGGAAAACGAAGTTATTGTATCGCATCCTGGGGATTGCCATCCCGACCCGGTCGATTCTGTCATAGCCAACCTCACTTGGGTTCTATTTTCATATCCTGGCCAGCAATATTTCTACGGGTTCGGTAGGGAGTCGCCTGCCGATAAATATTGGCTTTCCTGTTCAAGAACTGAAGACTTCTGGGATCGTTCTAACTTTACAGCAATCCAAGAGATAGTTCAGACTTTGTATCCAGTCATAAGCACCTTTACTCACGCTTTAGATGAAAACATCTTTAATGCTTGCAAGTCATTCTCTTTCCCTCCTTACTCAAACTCGATTAAACCAGCAAATCCAAGAGAAGCCTTTCAATTTTGGATTAACGCAAAATACATGCTTGAACACACAGTTAACGCCTACTACAAAAACGGCAAAGTCGTACTCGAATTTACAGCAAACAACACACTTCAAGACTACGTTTGGAAGTTTCCAATAGAATACGATGGCAACTACTTCAACGGTTTTTCAGACAGCAGAAGCATTGGAAAGATAAAATACGTTTACATCGAGTTCAGCCAAGGGCAAGGTTCACAAAGACTTGAAGTAAACTACGGAAGCAACCCACACATACACGATATTTCTAACCACATTGAAAACGTAACGCAAACGTATACTATCAAAAACTTGACACTGCAACTATGGAACGCATCCGGTTCAATAAATGTCAGAGTAAACTGCGCAAGACTTGGACACCCCAGCTCTGTCAAAATTGGAGGAGAGACAACTAAATACGAATATAACCCCACTACGAACATTTGCTCTTTCAATTTAACATTTAACGGTTCAGAAATTATACAACTCCTATGGACTTATGCACCACCAAACGCTCCAATGCTTACTTCACCGCTAGCAGCTAGACGTTTCGACCCAAACAAACGCATTACATTCGCTTGGGTTTTCAACGATTCGGACACAGGCGATTTTCAATGCGCGTACAGATTTCAGCTTGCTAGTAACAACCAATTCGCATCACCAATAATAGACACGGGCAAGATTACATCAAACTCAGCATACGTCACCCAAACTTTGCCAAATAAGGTAGGGCTATACTATTGGCATGTAAAAACATGGGATAACCACGATGCGGAAGGAGACTGGAGTGTTGATCAATCAATAATCGTCGACAAGTTGAACATAACTCTGAAAGATACGACTGATAATAGAACGGATGTAGGAGCCCCAGTAGACGTATACTTTAATATAACCAGGGAATATGACGCTGCGCTGTTCGACAGAACAAAAGGCACTGCTTACATCAATGGCTCACTGGCAACATGGGATGAAATGAACAAATACTGGAAACTGAGCGTTACACAAGGTTCTGTTGGGAAATGCTTCTATCAAGTTTCAAGCATAACGGATACTGAGTACGGGATCACAGCAATAAGCGACTCGGTAGGATCACAACAAGTCATATGGGATAAAGTGCTAGTCACCATAACCCCTGATACAACCAAAGTAACAGTGGGCATGCAAGTCAATTTTACGGTAACAGCGGTTTACGCCTACGACAATAAACGTGTACCTTCATACATCGTGGATATTTCAAGAGATAAAATGCATTTCGCGATCAACAATTATACTGATACAAGTGCCATTGCAAGCACACATCTTTACGCGGCAGAAAAGGTCACGGAGACAATCTACGGTTTAAATGCCTTTACTTCGAACTCACCAACTGTTACATGGACAGAAAAGACGATGATTCAGCTGCTAGTAGAGTGGATAACCTCCAATGCTTTAGTCATTGTCCCATCCGTTGAGTTAATCGTAGTCCTCATCTTCCTGCTTACTCGAGAACGCAAGGCAAAAAGGTAGATTCTAATGTGGAAGTGTGGTTTTGAATGGGGACTAAAGTACGTTATTTTCCCTTTTAGAGAATTGTTGCGAATAGCATGAGAAAGAAGAACCAAAGATGTCATGAAGAGACGTATCAACTATAAGGCATGGCGTGTTTTTATGAAGGATTTTCCACTGGTTTCAGTTATCATTCTCAGCTATAATGGTCTTAAATATTTAGGGGACTGCCTGGAGGCGTGTCTAAGCTCAGTTCTTGAAACTAACTATCCAAATTGTGAGGTCATTTTCGTGGACAACGGCTCAACCGACGGCAGCGTGGAGTTTATCCAAAAAAATTTCGAGAATTCTAAAGTTGAAGTCATTCAAAACAAATGTAACCTTGGTTTCTCAGGAGGCTTTAACAGAGGCATTATAGCCTCTAAAGGAAAATATCTTGCCTTACTCAGCAATGACATGATAGTTGATCCGAATTGGCTAAATCCAATAATCGCGCTTATGGAATCAGACCCGAAAATAGGCCTTGCAGGTTTTAAGCGCCTTATCTACTGTAAAAAAAATATTATCGACGGAATAGGTGGTGACTTGTACCTTTGCGGCCGCGTTAAGCCAATTGGGAGAGGCGAAATGGATAGAGGGCAATATGACACTCTTAGGGTAGATCTCGACTACATCGGAGGAGCAATGGTTATCAGAAGAAAGACCCTACACGAAACTGGACTGTTTGATCCTGACTATTTCATATTCGCGGAAGATTGTGACTTTTGTTATAGAGTGCGCAAAAAGGGTTATAAAACGATCTATGTACCAAACGCCATAATTTGGCATAGGGGTCAAGCAACCCTTAACAGAATGGATTCGAGGGGTTCCTACTTAAACTATATGTCAGATAGGTCGCGAATCAAGTTCGTCCTTATTCATTTTATTACTATAAGAGTACTTTCTACATTTCTAATAGACCTTATATGGTTCTTCTTAACAAATTTCGATGGCAAAAAAACACTTTTGAAAGCTTATTGGTGGAACCTAAAAAACATAGGCGTTACTCTAAAAAGGCGCATTGGGTATGGCCCTTCTCCACCGTTCGGTTGCAAATTTCCTGTTGTTCGTTTTAGACGAAGTTTGAAAAAGACTGCTTTCTAAGATAAAATTCATAAGATTGACTTGAGAACCGCCGCTTTTTCAGAATCAATTTGGCGTGGAGAAAATTAACCTTTATTAGACCTTGAAATCCTAGATCTATACATGTCAAAATCAGACACTAAGGAAAGGTCTTCTAGTGTTCTCATCTGTAGCCAACGCTTGTATCCACAGAAAATATCGTGGAAAAGTTTCACGAGGAGCTGAGTCTTCCTGAAGAGAGTTAATTTAGGGCTTATTGGACTAGGTCAGATGGGGAGAATTCATCTTCAGAATTGTCTTAGTTTAAAGAATGTTAGGATTGTTGTCGTGTCAGATGTTTCCGAAAAATCGTTGCTTGTAGCTAAAAAAGCTGGCGTAAAGTATGTTTTCAAAGATTACAACGAATTGCTAAAAAATCCGAATATAGACGCTGTCATAATTTCTTTACCTACGTTTCTTCACGCAGAAGCCGTTGTAAAAGCAGCAGAGCATGGAAAAGACATACTAGTTGAAAAACCACTAGCTAGGAACATAGGCGAAGCTGAACAGATTGTATCAGCCGCTAAACTAAGCGGAGTCAAACTAATGGTGGGATATCCATTAAGGTTTTCTCCTTCATTTATTGCGCTAAAAAATGAAATCAAGTTGGGAACACTAGGCGATGTGCAGGTCGCTGTAGCAAATCATATCAGTACTGGCCCGTTTTCCGCAAAAGCTGAGAACGCAATACCTAAGCCAGTGCCAACATGGTGGCTTGACAAGAAACTTACAGGGGGAGGCGCGCTCATAGATTTAGGTTGTCACATGATCAATATTCTAAAATGGTATTTTGGTGAAATCGCCAGCATTCAAAGTTTTCTGGGACATAGGTTTAACATGGATTTTGAAGACCACGCTACTTGCGTTCTAAATTTCAAAAGTGGGACCGTCGCAACATTAAATGTGGGATGGTTTGCAAGATACCATAAAGTGCAGGTTGACCTTTACGGAACAGTGAAGCATGCCTCCGCAACTTCCCGGTCTCCAAGCTTGCTTGATTACGCTAAAAAAATATTCAAAAGAAACACTTCATCAATTTTTTACAAAGAACTTGAATACTTTGTTGATTGTTTGAATTCAGACGTTACTCCTTCTCCCTCTGGAGAAGAAGGATTAGAAGATCTTAGACTAATCTCAACCGCTTATGAAAATACCTTCTAAGAGAAATCGAGTTTTTCGAAATTTTTAAGTGATTATTAATGAGTTTAGTAAGCCTTGTCAAGTTTGACGAACAAGGTATGTCCCTACAAGAAGCTATTGAAGAATCTCTCAGTCTAATAAATTTTAACTTCAACCCAAAAATTCAAAGGATCGTAATAAAACCAAATCTATGCTACTACTGGGACTATTCGACAGGAGAAACCACCGATCCAAGATTTGTAAGTGCACTCATCGATGTTATCAGAAACCTTGCTTTTCCAAAAGTTGAAATTTCTATTGTGGAATCGGATGCGTCTGCTATGAAATGCAAGTACGCATTTAAAATGCTAGGTTACGAAGGAATGGCTAAAGAAAAAAGAGTTAATTTAGTGAATTTAACCAATGACCAAACTGAAAAAGTCAACGTAAACGTTAGAAACAAAACTCACCAATTTTCCGTTCCCAAAACCATAGCGGAAGCGGACGTGCTTATCAATGTCCCAAAAATTAAGTACATGCAGCAAGTCAAATTTTCATGTGCCCTAAAAAACATCTACGGATGTAACCCTTACCCCCGAAAATACAAATACCATAAGTGGCTCGACGAAGCCATCGTGAGCCTCAACAAAATCATGAAACCCAACTTATGCATCATTGACGGCATCATAGTAAAAGGCATAAGAACCCTAAAACTTGGACTAATAATGGCAAGCACAGATCCCGTTGCACTAGACGCCGCAGCATCAGAAATCGCAGGAATCAACCCGCACACAGTGAAATATCTAAAGCTAGCTTCGAAAGAGAAACTAGGAAACATCAACTTCATCCCAAAAGGAGAACCCCTAGAACAGTTCAAGAAGGTGTTCCCCAGAAAAAATACGAAATACAAAACGCGAGAGCTTCTATCAACAATCTACAATCATTTCTTCACCAAAAAACCCTAAAAAATAACATGTATACCACGAACAAAACGCAAATTTCTCTCACCAAAATGCTGACTAATATTCTCCAAACGTCCACTCCGCAAATTATCCAAAACAACAACTTCAAAACCCTCAGCCAAAAATCTATCCATCGTATGACTGCCAATAAAGCCGGCTCCGCCAGTCACAAGAACCCTCAAACAACCACACATTTCTAATCACATGCCATAAAAAAAGAAAAGCCAGCTTTAAATTTTCCCATCAGAGGCGCGAAGGTTTATAAATCCGTATTACATTATGTAATACGGTGCTTTAGATGAGCGTTATCACCATCAGAGTTGCAAGGGAGATCAAGGAAAAATTGGAAAAATACAACATTAACGTCAGCGAAACAGTGAGAAAACTGCTTGATAAATATCTTGTAGAGTTGGAATTAAAGAATCTCGCGGAAAGACTGGAGTTGTTAAGAGAACGCTTGAGTGGTAAAATAGATCCAAAAATGGTAGCCAAGCTTGTGCGCGAGGACAGGGAAATGCGGTGAAGTATCTTCTCGACGCATCAGCACTCCTACCACTGATCACTAGACGTGGCAAACAGCTAATAGTTGAAGCCTCCCGTGAAAATCTAGTCACGACAGACCTCGCGATATATGAAGCTTGCAACAGCCTTTGGAAGCTTGCAACATTATTGAAGACCATATCTGTAGAAGACGCTGTAGATGTTGCCACCACACTAAAAGACTTAATCATGAGAAACGTGATTCAACAAATAAACTTCGCTAAGTTAGATTTTTCCCGCACATTTAACAAAACCTACAAAGAACGGTTGACATTTTACGACGCCTCATACATCACAAGCGCCGAGGGCATAGAAGCTATCCTAGTAACAGAAGATGAAAAGCTATGGAAAGCAGCAAGCAAGTTCGTGAAAACGATAACTTACACAGACCTTGAGAGCAGACTGATTCAAAGTTGACACCTCACAGCAGAAGATGCTCTCAAAGACTTAGAAATAATCGAACAAGCATACAAAAACCAAATACACCTAAACTAACCACCCAAACAACAAATAACATCAAACATCCTACAACAGTTAAAAACTGCCAGTCTTTTCCAAATACTTTTTCACTGCTTTTACGAAATCTTGAGCATTCAACAATATTGCTTCCGCTTCCGCTTTTCCCACAGTCGCCGTAACGCTATACTCGTAAGTTTCTCTCGCAGCCTTAGCATCAGCGAAGTTTTTGCCCAACTTCTTTGGAAAAATTCCAGTCAACACGAATCTTCTGCCAAACTCCGAAACCACTCCTTCATGAGTCTTAGGAAAAACATTCACCATGGATAACGTCGCCCTAGCCGCATGATACATGGCGTAATAAGCCCTTGAAACAGCATCTTCATATTCACCTTCCCGAAACAGCTTCTCAGCAACCCTTAACCTTTCAATCGCCTTTTCCAAATGTGCCTTTGCCATACTCATCCACAAAACCCCCGTGCAACTGCACACCCTCCCTCAACACAGAGAGAGCAAACGTATCTCCCTTCCTAACCATACGGATAAAGAGTTTCCTGTCAACCACAATCAAAGAGACATCAACTCCTAAAGCCAAAATTACAGGGTAAACCACATCATAAAGACGTTGCCTAACAACCCAACCCTCTGCACCTTCAACCAAAACAAGAAGGTCAACATCACTTTCCACAGTTGCCTCACCACGAGCCACAGAACCAAACAATATGACATCGGTAACCGCCTTCTCATTCCAAACAATCATAACGGAAGCTATTCTGGCAACGATGCTTCCAAGAGTAGTTTTTTCCGCAACAATACCCTCAGAAACCACAAGCCTTCTCAAAGCCTCACGAACCAAAACGCTTCGATTCGGAAAGACACCAGCTCCAACAAGCTCCCTAATCTTTTCCGCAAGCTCTTTTGAAATCCTGACAGGAACAACCGCGCCCATAATTTTGTATACAGAGCGTATACAAATAAACCTTTCCATAGCAAACACACAAAATCCCCATCCTTAACACCTTCAAGAGCATCCGCCGGTTGTTGAACCCAACAGTTCCTAAGGAACAGATTGAAAAAGTTGTCCGACTGCTCAAGGAAGACCGCCTAATCAAGATTTTACATTGAGCTTTGCCTTACATCAAAGATAAACTGAAGGGTCACGTGAAAAATTGAATCCTAAATTCGTTGCAGATGAGAACATACCATTTCAAGTCATCCAAGCTCTCCGTGAAGCCGGCTATGAAGCCGCTACTCTGGCTGAAGTCGCCCACCCAGCGCGCGCGTTCCCAATAGCCACCCATTAACACAAGTCATAAACTAGGCAAAAGAAACCTATAAGGCAGTGGTCTGGATAAACTTTATATTCTGGATTATCTGAATAATCTTGGTGATATTTTGGCAACTATCCTTGTGAAAAACCTGCGCGAAGATTTGCTAAAGGAGCTTAAAAGGCTCAAGGTTGAACTTGGCTGCAAAACATGGGCAGAACTACTAGCCAAGCTTGTTGAGTCGGAGAAGACAACTTCACTAAACGAAAAAGAATTAGAGGATATGAGAACGGGAGTTCAAGGTTTTCTAAAACTTAGAAACGTTGTCTCCACCGGGTGGACCGGACACCCAACCGTGCTTGAGGAATCCAGAAGGACAAGACATCATGACGCACGATAGCCGCGTCTTAACCTTAGATTCTAATGTATTGATAGCCTCCCTAAAAAAGGATGAACCCCACAGCGAAAAATGCTCTGAAATACTTCGCAAGGTGCCAGACAAGTTCATCTTGTCAGAGCCCAGCATAGTCTACCAAGAAGTTTGCGGAACACTAGCAAGAAGGGTAGGAGCAGACGTAGCACACAAAGCGAGAAAACAACTTGACCTCATCATACACCCAAAGCTTCTGACCAACTGCAACAGAACCTTCTGCATCTCAGCATACCCCCTCTGCTTCAAATACAACATCTACGCCATAGATGCAATGTACCTAAAAGTCGCATTAGACAACAACGCAATCCTAGTTTCTTTAGACAAAGAAGACTTCATAGACAAACTCACTTCCAAAAAGCTAAACATCAAAACATATCACGTCTCAGAGTTTCCATACTGAGGATCATGCAATGCACGAGTTTGACGTAGTGATTCTCGAAGACGAGACGGGCGGATACGTAGCCATTGTACCAGCCCTACTAGGCTGTCACACCCAAGGAGACAATTTAGAAGAACTCATGAAAAACATAAAAGAAGCCATTGAGCTTTATACAGAAACTCTCACCAAAGAAGAAAAAGAAGACCTTCACAACTAAACATTTGCTTTTTTGTCTCGGTTTTCATGTAACATTTCTCGTTGACGCTTGCATCTATATTCGCTGCACGGCGGTAAACCTTCCTCTATATGTATCATCTCGAGAATTTTTGCAACTAACAAGTCCTTTTCTTTATCCAAATATTCATTCTCAAGCAAATCAATAAGGCTGGCATGAATCAACCCTACATCATTATTGAACTGCTCCTTTAATAACGGAATCTCAATAGTTTGTTTTTGAAGTCGATTTCGATGCTGGAAAACTCCTGAAGAGTCTTTACGCCCAAAATATAGGATTTGCCTTTACTCTCGCAAAATACGATTGTAACGAATTCTTTTTCACCGATCCTCATTTTAACCTTCGACAAATAACCCTCTGAGCCGTTGACTATTGCTTTCACTTCAAGCTTCAGCCCAAGTAGCTCAGCAAATGATACCGGTATAATGGTTACGTCGCTTTTGGTGTCGACATGCATCCTTTTCCTATACTTTTTCTCAAACTTATCAAAGAATGTTGCAACAGTTTTTAAGTCAAATACTTCCCCAATAAGCTCCACAGGCTCTATAACCGTGGAGGAAATCTTCCATTCCTTAAAGCTCATACAAGAACTCTCGCTCTTAGCCTGCCAACCTGAATAGTCTTTGTATCCTTAATGAAATCAATGACCGGGTCTCGCCCGTATTTCCCCGCAACCTCAACGTAAAGCTTTTCACCATCATCCCCAACACCCACAACACGCTCATCTAAGACAGCCACATACTTATTGGGATAATCCACCTGAAGATCCCTATAATGTTTAGAAAGCCACTCTGAATCCCTCTCAAACCGAGCATCTTCGTTAACTTCAGTCACGAAAACACCCACACAAGAGATAAGACATAATCCCTATTTAAACCACTCCCATAAAAACTGCTAAAAACACAACTGAACATTCGCGCGCGCGAAAAAGTGGTCGGAACACAAAAAGTGAAGGCACTTGCCTAAAACTCGCCTCTACACACCACAGACTGATTAAAATCCTTGAAAAGACGGTTTACAGCTAAACGTTTGCGTTTTCGTCTTGGTTTTCATGTAACATTTCTCGTTGACGCTTGCATCTGTATTTGCTGCACGGTGGTAAACCTTCCTCCTAACCCAACCCACATCCCCCTTCTTCAAAACCTCAACCAAAGCAAGCTTAACATAATCCCCATCCTCAACACCAAACAACTCCCTCAAACGCTTCGGAACCGTAACCTTACCACCCTTAAAAACCCTAACCACAAACTCCTCCATAACAACCACAAACAACAAAAAACAACCAAAAGTACTTAAAAGTTACCAAATTTGCAGACAAAGGAACGGAAAACTCCATGGAAAAAGCATTTAAAATGGGCAAGGTTTCAGCGACTGGAAGTTTCCAGCTGTTTATTGGCGTGGCATCATCCACCATAATAATGGCTATTGGAACAATAATTTTGACAAGACTCATGCTGCCCGAAGAATACGGATTATACGCCGTAGCTTTAATCCCATCTATGATGATAGGCCTTTTTAGAGACTGGGGAATAAACTCAGCCATAACGAAATACGTCGCCTATTTCAGAGTCGAAAATAAAGACGAAGACGTACACAATATAATTGCTGCAGGCGTAATATTCGAAATCACGATAGGACTAATCCTCTCGCTTGTTTCCTTATTTTCAGCAAGCTTCATAGCATCAACAATCTTTAACAGACCTGAGTCATCATCTCTAATATCAATAGCTTCAATCGTAATCTTCTCAGGATCACTTTTAACTGCCTCCCAATCAAGCTTCATAGGCTTCGAAAGAATGGGGCTCAACAGCTTCACAATGATATTCCAATCCGTAGTAAAAACTGCAATATCGCCACTACTAGTTTTTCTCGGATATGGAGCTCTAGGAGCAATGCTCGGCTACACCTTCTCATTCCTAACCGCAGGCATCATAGGACTAACAGTACTTTACTTCATTCTTTTCAGAAATTTAAGAAAAACCAAAACTGATAAACCCAAGATATCTGAAACCTTAAAAAAAATGTTGCATTACGGAGTTCCCCTTTCAATATCATCCATCCTAGGAGGGTTCATGGTTCAGTTCTACGGCTTTATGATGGCTTTCTTCTGCAGCGACACTATGATAGGAAACTATAATGTAGCCGCCCAATTCGCAATACTGCTAACGTTCTTCACAATCCCAATATCAACCGTACTATTCCCAGCCTTCGCAAAACTCGATCCGCAAAACGAACATTCACTTCTGAAAAATGTTTTCGCATCTTCAGTTAAATATACTGCTCTACTTCTAGTGCCTGCCACCATGGCTGTAATGGTTCTGTCAAAGCCTATGATTAGCACCTTGTTCGGGGATAAATGGACTTACGCCCCATTCTTTCTAACCTTGTATGTTACAAGCAATTTACTCGTAATTTTCGGAATCATAATCATGGGAAGTTTCTTAGCTGGCCTCGGCGAAACAAAAATGCTGATGAAACTAAGCCTACTAACACTATCGTTTGGTCTTCCTCTAGCTTTTCTACTGATCCCCACACTTGGAATAGTAGGGGTAATACTTGGAAGCATTTTCGCTGGTATACCAAGCATGTCTTGGGGCCTTTATTGGATATGGAAACACTACGAAGCCAAGACAGATTTTCAGTCTTCAGCAAAAATATTTACAGCATCCGCCATTGCAGCCATAACAACATATTCTTCCTTAAACTTCCTCAACACCAGTGATTGGATAAGGCTCGTAACAGGTGGAATAGTTTTTCTAGCAGTCTACATCCTTACAGCTCCCCTCATTGGTGCAGTCAGTCAAAGCGACATCAACAACCTTAGAACCATGCTATCCGGCCTAGGAATCATTTCAAAACTGATAAACATCCCACTAGCCTTAGCAGAAAAAGTGGCAGAGCTTCACTCTGTTAGGAGAAAATGAAACATCTATCTTTTTAGAAGTCTTAATATTATAGGCTCTACATAATCAAAACAGCAATCACATGAATAATGTTTGATGGACTCGTGACTGTGAGGAACAATATGAAACACTTGTTTAAATCTTTCATTGAGTTTCTGCGTCGTTCAAAGAAAACATTGTTGCTAATACTAGCTGTCGCAGCGATAACAATAGTACTAACCACCACAATCTCTATGCTGCTAAGCGGAATCAACCATCTGCATGTTCCAAGCTTTGGCACCATACACACGTTAGGCGTCGAAGCCTATGGAGGAGACATAAAACTTAAGGAGGACGGAACAGCATACATTGACTGGGGCACAATCTATCCGGGAACACTGAAAAACTGTTCATTATACATTCGAAGCAAAAGCAACATTGAAGCAATCCTTAAACTTGAAACCGCAAACTGGACATTCCGAGATTCGGGTGGGAAAAATGTTACCAGCTCCACCAACAGTTACATGAATCTTACATGGAATTACACTGGTACACTAGTTAGCCCAGGCGAAGAAATTTATGTCACCCTCACTTTGAGGGCTTCCCCCGATATGTCATTCATCGAATATATTCTAGACAAAAACGTGAAAGAATTCAGCTTCGACATATATCTTTATGCTTCAGAAAAGTAGCTAAACCTCTTTTCATTACGGCGAACGCTTAAAACCACGAAAAAAGAGTTGCTACCCATCTAGTAGAATCGTCTATATCATTCCAAAAAAGTTCTATACTTATTTTTCATAGCAATTTAAGTTTTCGTTCTACCTTTTAAAAAGTAAGAGAAAGGATAGCAAAATGCAACGATCAGTAATATCAGTGGTTATTCCAGCCTACAACGAAGAAAAAACCATGGGCAACGTTATCTCTGACACCATTTCAGTAATGGAAAGCCTGGAGATGCCATACGAAATCATCGTCATCGACGACGGATCCACAGACAACACAAGGCAAACAGCCACAAAATACAAAGCAACTGTGCTGTCCAATGGAAAAAACCAAGGAAAAGGAAACGCGCTAAGAAAGGGATTCCAATACGCACAAGGCGACATCGTTGTCACCATCGATGCCGATGGAGCACATAGGCCTAAGGAAATACCTGGCCTCATCTATCCATTGTTCAACGGCGTTGACATGGTAACTGGTTCAAGATTTTTAGGTGGCGGAAGGGACTCGACATCAAAGCTTAATCGGTTAGGCAATTTGCTGTTTAACATCACGATTATGATTTTAACTGGAAAACGCATTACAGACAGCCAAACAGGGTTTAGAGCCTTCAAAAAAGAGGTTTTGCAGAAACTTAATTTAGAATCCCTTGGCTACGAAATTGAAACTGAAATCACAGTTAAGGGATTAAAGAACGGATTTATTTATCAAGAAAAACCAATAAGCTGCGAGCAAAGAAAATACAGCATTTCAAAACTCAAAATACTCTCTGACGGAACAAAAATCTTACAAACAATCTTGAGAGCCAGCTTCGCCAAAGTCGAAAATTGTCAAAAGAGGCAATGTTAGGGTGAAATGGAAAAAGCTGGCGAATTTTCTATAACTGTCATCCATATGCCTTTTTAAACTAGAAGTAAAACCAATTATATAGAGGAAGAGTGGAGAGCTTTGAAAAGAATAGTCGTTTTTGCAGCGTTAGCAGCATTTTTGATTGCGCTTGCAATAAGTAGTGTGTGCGCCTATGACGCTATTTTAGACAATAGCCCATGGGTTTACCCAGCATCAGAAACAAGCCCCACTACAACTTCATATTACAAAGTATTACTGGCAGGAGGATCCAATGAGATCAACTTGGTTCTTTGGAACCACGATCCCAACTATAATTTCACATTTGGCAAATTTGTTATTGCAATAAAGTCTGGGATTGGACAGTTTACTATAGACAGCATAAACCTTGCCTTCGACACAGAAGACTTGAGTGGGACAACAAGACCTGACAGCATGCCTTGGGGTGGCATCTTTCCATGTCCTTGGAAACAGTACAATGTTGGCATAAATCTAACAAAAAGGCAATACAATGACAAGTGGCATGGAACTGGCGACCCGAGTGGAATCCAAATAACTATAGGAATCACAGTTAATACGGATCCAGCAAATGTTCACCTATACTTCGTGGCATGGGGTTACAACTTGAAGGACGGCAATTTGGACCGGACTTTTAGTCCGTATTCTCACATCACAGAAACAATTCCTCCACCACCACACGAGATTCCTGAAGTTCCACTTGGTTCAGTAATTGCGGCAGCTTCGATGATGCTTGGTGTAGGGGCCTACCTTGGACTACGGAAGCGAAAAATACAATTCATCTCTTAGCTGTCTAAGCTGAATGCGCCTAACACGACATCGCCAGAATGTATGCCTGACCAAATAACTCTACTTTCTGATTCTAATTTTAGGTTTCATCGTGTCTTGTTTGATTTATGACGCCAAACACAGAAAATGAAATGGCATGATGATTTTTATGGAAAAGTTAAAACATGTACTAAGTAAGGTGGTTGTAAACATCAAGACCTATTATCAGCTTATTCTTTCAGCTACTCTGATAACGCTATTAGTTTTGATTGTCTACGGATCTGACCTTGAGATTCTCGTTAACGAAGCCTTCCAAAGTGAAGCACTAAGCCATGTACTTTTAATACCCTTCCTCGCTGGCTTTCTCTTCTACCTAAAGAGAAACATGGTTAAGGCTTCCCTAGCTTTGGAGAAACATCAAAAGAAAACTAGGACCCGGTACATAGATGAAGCGATAGGAATAATACTATGCCTTATTGCCTTTCTTATTTACTGGTATGGTTCCTACACTTTTTACCCACTGGAATATCATCTTTTATCCCTTCCAATCTTCGTTATGGGTATTACGCTGATCTTATTCAACTTAAAAGTACTAATCGCATTGATTTTCCCAATTTTATTCCTTTTGTTTCTAACGCCACCACCCACAGAATTCATGTATGTAGTAGGCGGATTTTTGGCCAATATCAACACACAAGCGTCGTATACTCTGGCAAAAATTTTTGGTTTACCAGTCACATTATCTTCATCCTACGGGCCTCCAACAATCATACTTACAACTTCCGCTGGACAACCAGCAAAGTTCGCAGTTGATCTACCATGCTCAGGAATATACTCCCTAATAGCGTTCGCAATGTTCGCCGCTTTTTTAGCTTTCATTGCTTCAGCTTCAGTTTTTAAGAAGGTTTGGGTGTTTTTACTTGGATTTTTCGTATTTGAAATTATGAACATTATTCGCATAACAGCAATTGTTTCCGCTGGGTATTGGTTTGGCGAAGAAGTTGCCATGTTTATGTTTCACGCCGTTGCTGGTTTATTGCTTATCTTTATTGGAATACTCCTTACTCTTTTTGTAGCGGAGAAAATTTTGAAGATACAAGTTTTTCCCACATTACATGAACCGCCGCTGTGTCCAGAATGTAAAACAAGTATGAAAAACCTTGAAAATTTCTGTTTAAACTGCGGTAGATTTCTTAACCAGTTTCACGCAAGGATTTCTGAGAAATTTTGGATGAAAATCTTTCTCTTATTGTTAGGTTGCTCCATAGTAACTTTTAGCATTCACGCACCCACATTTGCCGTTGCTCAAGGAACTATTGGAGTTACAGCAGATTCAAGTTGGCAAAACGCAACAAATGTTTTTCCTCAGATCCCAGATTATCAGCTCAGATTTCTTTACCGAGACACAAGTTATGAAAGTATAGCGCATCAAGATGCTTCACTTGTGTATGCTTACTTTCCAATTAATAATTCACGTTCCTTAGTATATGTGGACGTAGGCGTTGCAAGCAGCATTTCAAATCTTCACAGCTGGGAAGTGTGTCTGATAACGTGGCAAACTGCTCAAGGACGCTATCCTTTGGTGACCGTACTAGATTCAAGAGACATACAACTTTTACAAGATGCCCCTATAATAGCTCGCTATCTGGTTTTCAGGAGCCCACAAAATTACACTCAAGCCACGCTTTATTGGTATGAAAGAGCAACGTTTAAAACTGGAATTACGGTAGAGCAAAAGTATGTTAGAATAAGCCTGATAATTTTAACACAAAACTCAACAAACTATCAGCAGTTTGAAGATGAACTATTAATTGTTGGGCAAGCTATTGCATCTTATTGGGAACCATTAGAAAGCCAGTCTCTAGTTTCCCTAGGGGTTCCAGCGCAACAATTGCTGCTAACTTTGTCAATAGCTTTCGTAGCATTCACAAAGACAGCACAATACTCCAACGAATGGAGAAAGAGGACTAATAATCTAAAAATCTTCAACAACTTTGCTTCTGCAAAAGAGAAGCTCGTGCTTCAAACAATTCTAGATTTAGCCAAAGAAAAGAAGTTGATCGAAACAAGAGATATCATTGAAGCTGTTAAAAGTAGATTGGGAAAGTCTGTGAAGTTTGAAAAGCTACTTAGTATATTGAATCACTTGGAAGAGTACGGATTTATAAAAAAAGATGTGGTCTCTGTTAAAAACAGACCTATGCTAATGTGGAAAACTTGAGTTTTAGGGCATCTGGAAACCTTAAAAGATAGTTAACGTTATTTGTTCGTGAAAAGACATGAGCTCTGACAAAAACCAAAAAACAGAGGATAAATCAGCCGAATTAACAACTACGCGGTATCTGATAGAAACAATCGAACAACTGCAAGCAGAAGCTGAAAATTTAAAGCTTGAACTTAGAAAGGTAAAGCGTATCCCTTCAGGCAAAATTGGCATAGTGTTTATGGTTCCAGGTGTTTTGTCGCTTATCTTCTCAATATTTAACAACTCGCAAGTCTTAGCCTTTATTGGT
>Ga0315309_1000654_pt1 | contig 20987 bp, 27 predicted proteins | sample TDP4_MG_FD_203080 | JGI IMG/M metagenome (GOLD analysis project Ga0315309, IMG submission 203080) | Freshwater sediment microbial communities from Lake Towuti, South Sulawesi, Indonesia - TDP4 | ecosystem: Environmental > Aquatic > Freshwater > Lake > Sediment | place: Indonesia: South Sulawesi... | reverse complement strand
TATCAGCCAGGACATCGTCGTATTTGCTTACCAGCGAGAAGAAGCGATCGCCTTCCGGTATGAAGTGGCTGGCTAACTCAAAGGCATTATCGTTCTTCGATATGGGGCCCTCACAGTCAGAGATGAATGCTCTGTGTTCCTTCGAAGCGTCGACTGATCTTACAGCCATCAAGTTCGTCTCAGCCGCTCCATATGTCTTATGCTTTTTTCAATATGCTCTTTAGAGGCGATATCAGTTCTGTTCCACAATCCTCCGCCTTTGATGGCTGCAAGCCCGTTCAGTGATTTCTCCCTGGCCTCCTCGATCGATCCGCCTATTCCAACAACGCAGACAGCCCTTGACTTAAGAGCGTAGATCTCGTCATCCCTAAGCTCCATTGCCGCTGGGTAGATTCTCATGTTTCCTCCGCTTTCAGAACCAAGTTTCTCAGCTTCGACCAGGTTCACCGCGGTGTCGATGTCCTTGGAATCTACGCGTTCAGGGAATGCCTCCATGTAGTCACCGTAGCTTGGAGGCACCTTGTAAGTCACAACAGTAGCCTTACTTTCAATCCTAATCCCAGTTAAGTTTCCCTCAATAATCCTGAAGCAGACATCAACGAAGTCTTCTTTCAGAATCGGCAAAATATTCTGGATCTCCGGGTCTCCGGGTCTGCTGTTATTCTCAAGAATCTTTGGTCCCTTACCGGTATGCATGAACGCTTCATAGAACGGAATGCCCCGCAAGCCTGGATTACTTCCTCTTCCTTTTAACTTCCTGAATAGTCTTTCAATGATCTCTTCTTCTTTTTCTCTGTCGTCCTTCGTCATGAAAGGCAGGTAGTTCCCCGCATCTTTGTAGGAGCCCATTCCTCCAGTGTTCGTGCCCTTGTCTCCGTCAAAGGCTCGTTTGTAATCTCGGGTCTCAGGAAGCGGAATGAGGTGCTTGCCGTCGCAGAATGCTTGGAAACTAGACTCCTCGCCCTCGATCTTCTCCTCAACTATGACTGGTCCAGCCTGATAATTGGCTAGGAAATGCTCGAAGAGTTGATCTCTTGTGGTGAAGTGATCACCCCAGACGCCCACGCCTTTCCCAGCGGCGGGACCGTCGGGTTTCACAGCGACTTGGTTATCCAAATCGTCCAACCAATCGCGCAATTCTGCTTCTACGTCAGTCATGCTCTTGTAATCTGTCGGGTCGAAAACCACGAACCTCGGGTTTACCTCTGGAACAACCTCTTGGAAAAGGTGGCGTTGGGTTACCTTGCTACCCTCAATCGCGAACTCCTTAGTGGGACAGATCATCGGTATCTCCGTTTCCTTCTCAACGAGGTCTCTAACACCTTCAATTATCGGCTTCTCGGGACCAACTATTCCAAAATCAATCTGGTCCTCAAAACTTTTGGCGAATCTGCAGATGGCATTTACGTCCAAGCTTGGGATGACCACATGTTCCTTTGACCTTCTCATGTTGAAGGGGTTTCTCTGCTTATCCACAACATAAAGGTCTACATCATACTTTTCACTCCTAGAGAAAGAGTCGACCATCGCGGCTTCTCTGGAACCGTAAGAAACAACTAGAATGCCAACTCGTTCCATATCGTCCCCCACACACAAAATATCTAAAACTCACGATTGGCTATAAATAATTAATTAAGCAGTAAAAATACTGAGAAAGACACTCATGTTAGCAGAGATAGATGAGAAAATAAAGAAGGTTGAAAGAGCATTTAGGCGAATAGGTTATTTCGCAGAGAATGTGTCAGCAGAAGATTTCTGTCACTATATGACTGGAGAGATATTTTCTGAGGATAGAACTACTTTGCGTGATGTTCTTGATAGCGAGTCTTTAATGGTGTACACGAACTGGTGGAGATAGGTGAACTTAAGAAGTTGGTGAGATCAATCAACAAGCGGACAATCATGGAGTCACCAAAAACTATGATCTATGGGGCTCATTTTGCTGCAATGGAATACGAGTTGAACTATGCCTTACTTAAGAGGAACTATTCTTGGCTGGAAAAACGGTTAAAAGATCACTATCTTGTACTGCTAGATGATCCATATCTCCCGGAGGAACTAAAACCTCGATGTGAGGCTATACTTGAAAGGTTCAGCAAGTTGTTAAAAGAATCTAGGGAACGAGATCAGACGACAACGTTATCCTAAACTTCTCCTTGAGGTACCTTGTGATGATTTCGAGAGCCTTCTTTGCTGAACTTATTGCCTCTTCGGCTTGTTGACGCGTGTACTCTCTTGAGGGGCGCCATATCCTTCTTCCTCTGACCATGGGATACCTACTTAAAGTGTAGTGTTCGAAAAGCCAAGAGGTCTCCCTTACCATTCCTCTAAAAGCTTCTACCCGTTCGTTCGACACTCTTGTAACAACTTCTGATGCAAAATAAGGCATTACGTCATGTTCCAGAAGCTGTATTATTCCATGCATCGTTAATGCGGCTTTCATGGCCAATTCTAGGCATTGCTGTGAGTTGAATACCGCTCTCGCATATCTTGCCGCCTTCAAATCGTCCTCTGCTGCTTGAACCGCAATGGCGGCCTCCTCCAATTGCGATTCTGCCAGTTCATGACCTATTGACGAGCCAGAGTCCGGAGCGGACATACTTTTTTCCTCCTTTATGCCCGATTTCTTTATCTAACTCTTCTAAAATCTGTTTGATGCCCATTCTGTCGTACAGAATTTTGTAGCCTAGAAGCAGACCAAGAATTAAAGGGAACCTTGTTTCTACCATGAACGACAGCTCATCTTTAGAGATAGTGATGGCTTCTAGGGGGACTTGATGCCTAACCATGATTTCTTCTAAGTGTCGCCTAACGCTTCTTCCCTTTTCTATTGTCTCATTTGAGACCACTACTAGAATATCGTAATCGCTGTGGGGTTGGGCTCGACCCTGCGGCCTGGAGCCGAAAAGAACCACCGATGTGAGAGCTTCACCAAATCTTTCCCGCAGAGCATTAACGATCTCGCTTTCGATGGACCCCAACTTCAAGTCCTCAAATCTTGATATTGCTTGCCCTCTCATTGTTCATTAGGAAGAAGCATGCTTATTAAACATTTTATTTGATCAATTCATTTTCATTTGTGTCCTCTGTCACCTACCTTTTCTTAGTACTAAGACAAAGTTGCGATACGGGTTCTCTAATTCTTCTGTTTTGTTGGGATCTTCTATCTTTTCATTAATGTCTGTTGAGCCGAAAACTTCGAGTATTCTGAACTTCGTCAATTTACACAGCAGATCAAACTCATTCACCGAAAAAGCTCTCTTATTCTCTATCTTTATCCTCGGTTGAAGATCTTCATCATTTCTCCAATATCGTATTTCGCTCTCATGACAGTAAATATTGTTGTAAGGACCGACAATCGTTCTTACATCTAGATGTCTCTTTATTCCCGCTTTCTCTTCATCCCTTTTCAATAAACTGTTCGTGAACTTGCCTTCTGCGATATAAGCCCAAAGGTTTCCAACCTCCATTACAAACAAACCGGCTGCTCTTAACGAATTGTGTACACCTCTTATGAATTTAATCAGATCTTCGTTTTGTATTAGAAGCGATATTGTGTTGAAGAGGATGTAAGCGGCATCAAATTCTTCTCTGAAATTGAGCCTGAGCATATCTCTTTGCATAAATCTTATCCGTAGACCTTCGTCTGAGGCCTTTTTCATCGCCATGTTTAACATGCTCTCTGAAATGTCTAAGCCCGTCACTGTATACCCTCTTCTCGCCATTTCTAAAACATGTCTGCCAGTACCGCAAGCGATATCTAATATATCGTGGATTTTTTGACCAAAGGCAGTGAATACATCTTCCAAGAAGTCACAGTCTTGAATTGTGGTGTTAGGATATCCAAACAATTCGTATTCTTCAGCTTCATCGAGAACCTGCAACGACTTCCCCCCAAGATCAATCTAACCAAAACTTAAGATATTTTCTTCTATTTAATAGAGTAAAACGCGGGCGCTATTCTGAAGTTTTTATACTCCTTGCGAACTTACCTGGTTAGTTCTCTGAAAAGAGCGTGATAGTACCGCATTAACCTCTCAGGCTCTGGGCTTTCGGGGATCTCTGCCAAACAGTAACGGTCATATCCGGCACCTTTAAGTAAGCTGAAGAGTTGACACCAGGGATACGATTCGTCATGGAGTTCAGTGATGTGCACGGAACGAATCCAAGTCTCAACCAGACCAAAAGTTTCCTTAACGGACCTGTTCACTACATCTGTTGGATTCGAGTTCCAACAGACCCCCACGTTGCCATGATCAGCAATCTCCATGATTCTCCTAATATAGCGCAGGTCGCTCGTTCCCCTACCATGAACCTCAAGCCAGATTTCTACACCATAATCTTCGGCGAACTCTCCGCATTCACGAAGGGATGAACCTATCTGCTCCAAGGTTTTGTCCACTGGCACGCCAGTCTCCACTTGGAGACCGTTAGGTCTAACCTTGACGCCTAGGGCTCCTACGTCGTGGGCTAATTTGACAAATTCCTTTGTCAACTCTATGTTCCGAAGCAACTCTTCCTTTTCAATGGCGTGATACTCGCATGTCGTGCCTAGACTTAGAAGGCGAACAGGAGACCCCTCGAACACTTTCCTAATAGCTTCGCGTTCTGATGTACTTAGCGACGGCTCAACCCCATGCGCATGAGTTGTACGTAACTCAACAGCCTCGAAACCCGTTCTGGAACACCTGTCAATCATGGTAGGTATGGTCCAGTCCTTAGCCAGATTGTAGGTGACAAGCCCGAGCTTATACATGCGTGCCCTCCTTCAATTCCTAGGTTTACGAGATTCCTTAACCATGACCGGATTAATTATAAGGGAGAACGCGAAGACCTGACGATGGCAACAGAGTTTGTTTTGGGGTTTATATCATTTCCTTCCATTCTCGATAGGTATTGTAGTCCACATATTCCCTGTGGGGATTCTCAATCTGTTGCCTTACGGGAATGGACCTTTCACGCTTCTTATAGATTTCCTTCGTAACCGTGAATATGTAGGATTCGCTTCCGGCGCCAGAACCGTAGCTGGTCATAAGTATACGGTCGCCTGGATCAGCCATGTCAAGCACAGCAGCCAGAGCGGCGGGAGAGGAGCCGGAATAGAGGTTGCCTATATGCCTCACCACTAATCCAGGTTCAATCTGATCCCTCTCGAAGCCTACTTCAAGAGCAGCTTGGTATGGGAACTTGGCGTTCGGCGAGTGGCTGACCACGAAGCGTATGTCTTTCGCGGCGAGCCCACTTACCTTCAGGATCATCTTCATGGCTGTCACTACGTGCTTGAAGTAGGCTGGTTCACCTGTGAACCTTCCTCCATGTCTAGGATACTTTTGGCCTTCTCGTCTGTAGAAGTCTGGGGTGTCCGAAGTGTAGGGCACATAATAGTCCAAGGTTGCTATGACATCTCTTTTTCCGAAGAGGAAGGCGGCTGCTCCGGCGCCGACTGTGAAGTCCAAGGGGTCATTCCTAGCAGCTTGGGCGTTGTCGGAGCCTATCACCATGACATATTCTCCTCCGAAGGGTGAGTAAGCCACCAAGGCAGCGGCATCGATGAAGAGGTCGGTGGCAGCCTTGCAGGCAAACTGGGAATCTATGCCTCCGCTGAGGAAGCCATCCTCATACTCCTCGCCTAGTTGTAGGGCTTGGCAGACCGTCGACATGGAGGGTTTAACAGCGTACGGCGTCGACTCTGAGCCCACGAAGCATTTTCTTACATGTCTACTGTCAACAGCAGCGTGGATTAGGGCTCTTTTTCCAGCTTCTACAGCGAAGGTTGTTGTGTCCTCGTCTGAGAAGGGCACAGTCCTTTCCTTCACCCCTAGGCCCGACTCTTCTTCGTTCTTTATCCTAAACTTGGGCAAGTAAACTCCATAGCCTACGATTCCCGGATGTCCACTCGGGTTTGAGGGTTCCACTTTCACGTATTCTTGGTAAGGGTAATAGTCATCGTCGAAGCTGAAGTTCAAGCTAGAATAGTAAATTAAGCCTTGGGAACCGTCTGTGTATAGGCGCCTAAACCTGGGAACCGCGTCTCTGCCGATGAAACGGGTGATGTCCAGCTCCCCGTCGGGCAGAGTGTAATCTGTGATTCTTCCCGGAACCTTTACGTTTGCCTCTTTGAAGGAGAATATGCCCGAAATGAAGGAACTCAATTGAAGGAACTTGTTAGTGGGCTTACGGATGACGCTTCCACTGATGAGAGTTCCCTTGCTGTGAAAGTAATCCACAATGTTCATGCGGCTCCTTCTACCTTCAGTATTGCAGAAGAATTTGGGCGGGAAGTAGGTTCGCCCGCAATCAGCGCATCTTGAGGCCTGAATCCTGTAGTCGACGAGAATTTTCCTTCTCGTGATGGGCTCGCTCATGGAATGTCCCTCGCTAAAATGTGAACGGTAGCGATTCCGCCAGTTCCCCCAACGTTGTGGCAAAGTGCTAGGTCTAAGTCCCCGTCAATTTCCACTTGGTGCTTTCCTGCCCCCTGCCTCAACTGCTCGAAACACTCATAGATCTGCCTCACGCCCGTGGCGCCCACGGGGTGACCATCAGCCTTAAGTCCACCACCGGGATTTACGATGAGTTCTCCTCCGTCCTTAACATACGGTATATGTTTTGAACCATTGAAGGACTCGTAACTCTCATAGATGCCCTCCCAAGCCTTTCCCTTTCCATAGAATCCCGAGTCCTCGAGGAACAGGGCCTCCTCTATGGTAAAGCAATCATGTACCTCTGCGATCTTGAGATTTTCCATAGATAAGCCAGTCTCCTTCAAGGCCTTGCTTACCGCTAGCCTTGTGGCTTTGATTCCCGTTAGGCTTTCCCTAGTGCAAAGGGAAACATCATCCGTAGCCTGTTGACTTCCAACAACATAAATGGGGGTATCCGTGTACTTCCTCGCTAGCTCAGGCTTGGACAAGATCACGGCGGCTGCGCCGTCAGAAACTGGTGAGCAGTGGAGGAGCCTTACAGGGTCGGCTATGAGTGGCGATTTAAGGACATCTTGCACTGTGAGCTCCCGCCTAAACTGAGCGTACTCATTGTTGATGGCATGATGATGATTCTTGCACGCAATCTGCGCCAGCGCTTCCGTGCATCGCTGGTCGCCGTGCCCATGATCATAGATGTATCTCGCCATCATAGCCGCATACAATCCCGAGAAGGTGAAACCTGCATCGAACTCGTGAGGGTCAGCTGCGAACATCAGGTCGTCTATAATCTTTGTCGATCGATCGGTCATCTTCTCAAAGCCACCTACGAGGACCACATCGTACATGCCGGAGCGGATGGCGATGCAAGCGTTATAAAAAGCCGAGCCTCCCGAAGCGCAGGCAGCCTCCGTAGTATTCATTGGGATGTTTATACCGAGTTCCCGCGCCATGTAACCTGGGACTAAACCAAGCTTGTTGGTTGCCTGGTAAAGGAAGCTGCCAAAGTAGCAAGCTTCAATCTCCCTCCTCCTTAGCCCTGAGTCTACGCTCTCGACAGCGCCGATCCCGGCCTCCATCAACAGCTTTTCCGGATCTTTATACCATTGTTCGCCGAACGCAGTTCTGCCAGCGCCGATGATGGCGGCGTAGGGCTTAACCTTCCAACCAACTGGGGTACCCATGTCTCACACATAGTCGGTTACGACTCTTAAAAGTTTTGTAAAGTAGGTGTATGGAACTGTCGCAAGGTAATAGCTGGAGTGGTCGGCTCGCAGCTTGTAGAAAGTTCAAAGAAGAGCCTAGACAATAAAGCTTATATTTGAGATCCTTTCTTCTGATCATCAACTAGTAGTGGACAGACCAGGTTTGAGGTTAACCCATCTTTGTTAGTTCTGTCTGGTGCTAGTTCCGCGATGAAGGACGAAAACCCACATGCCGAGAAGGCTACGTGAAGATACGGGAAACTTCGACAAGCGAATAGGAAGTTTCAGAATCCCTAGACTTGCTCCACAATTTGCTTTGCGATCCACCCCTGTGAAGGAGGGAGGTCAGATTGATGTTCTTATCGACGATATAGGCAGCCCAGGCGACGGCGTGGGCAGAATTAAGGGCTTTCTCATCTTTGTGCCACAGTCAAGGACGGGGGAACGCTTACGGGTGCGATATCGAGGGTAGCCAGAAGCTTTGCTGTCGCGGAGAGAATTGAATAGGAAGAAGGAGGAAGATATGAAGATTAGTCAATTGAAGGACGGAATGAGGAACGTCAATGTTGTAGCCAAGGTGCTTGATATTTCAGAGCCGCGCGAAGTTCGGTCAAAGTTTGGAAACGAGACCTTCAGAGTGGCCACAGCCACGATCAGCGACGAAACTGGCACAGTAAAGCTGACCTTATGGAACGAACAGATCGACAAGGTTAACGTCGACGATACAGTAAGCGTTGAAAACGGGTTTATAAAGACTTTCAGAGGAGAAATCCAGCTGAACATAGGAAAATACGGCAGATTAAACGTGAAATAGATAGGGAAAGAGATAAGTTTAAAGCTTTCGCGGGGTGAAAAATTGCAGCAGGAAAGAAGAGATAGGGATAGAGGTTTCCGGAGGCCGTTTCCACCGAAGCCTGTCGAGATAGGGAAAGAATACGATGTGGAAGTGGCAGAGACCAGCCGAAGAGGCGAAGGTATCGCACGGATTAAGGGTTTGGTGACTTTCATCCCGAACGCTAAGCCTGGAGACCACGTTCGGATAAGGATCACAAGGATAAGTCGAAGGTTTGCCGAAGCTGAAGTAGTTAGGAAGCCACCTGAAGAGGAAGCCTAGACGTCTAGAACAGATTACTGACGCTCATCTTTGTCCCTAAACCAGCCTTCTAGATCCGTCTGCTTTATCTCTAATCGATATCTTTCGATCTTCTCAATGACTTTTTCAACGCGATCTCTGGAGAAACCTCTTTGATCACACAAGAATGCGAGAAGATCTCTTTCTTTTATTGAACCTCGGTTCAGAGCGTATTGCTGATCGATGTCTGGCTCTAGAAATATCCTTCTGATATCGTCGTAATTCTGAGTGACTTTAGTTTTAATTGTGCTTGGAAGATTCTCGATCCCGCTGCATTCATTGATCAATTTCAGAGATTTCTTCGGTCCAATGCCTCTTACTCCTTCATTGAAGTCGGTTCCGATTAAAATGGCTACGTCGACGAGTTGTTTCCGCGTGATGTTGTGGCGAGAGAGAAACTCGTCCAGAATGATCAGCTCAGGTTCTAAACGTACTGAGGTTCCTTTACTTGGGTAGAACTCCGTGCCGGTCAGAGTTAGATATCTGACGAGTTTGGGGGTTCCGAAGAGAAGCGAATCAAGGTCTCGGCTGCTTGAAGCCCAAACATCGCCCCTCATCGCCATGTGAGCGGCCTGAGCTTCAGCTTCGCTGGGTGCCTGAACATAGGGTGTGCCGAGAAGATTCAGCAACGTTTTCGCATCTTCAATCATGGGTCTCGTTAAACGGCTTGTCATCACAGCCTTTGAGAAGGCTGCTGCGTAGTCTCCTGCCTCTAACGCCTTCTTCCATTCGAGCGTTGCCTTGTCCCTCATTTGCCGCCTCTTCGCAATCTCTGGCTCCTTGAACTTAGGCGGAACCCCATCGAAGACGAATATGAGGTTGATTCCGTATTCGCATATCAGGCGTGTGGACCGGTACATCAACCCAGCGAGATGAGAAGTCACCGTGCCGTTTGGGCCCTTTAGAGGTGTACCGTCTGGCGTTCTAATGAGGGCTAGAAACTGGTATAGGAAATTGTTCGCGTCGACAGCCAGAGTCTTTCCTCTCAATTCTTCTAGCCGTATCTTATGCTTGACCAAGATGGGCGCGAGATTTACTCCCAATGTGCTCGTAACAGTAATTATTCATGAAGAAGAATAATCTTTTCCCAATCAAGTGCATGTGGCTGTTGGACGGAGATACGACACGTTATTTATTTGAGCATGCACTGAATCTTATAGTGAAAGCAGAAAGGAGGCGCTTGGTTGAGTAGGTCCTGGAATGAGTTAGTCCAAAGCTTCATAAACGGGGGAATACTTCGAACGCCCTGTGTCATCAGATCTCTTAGGATGGTTCCGAGAGAACTATTCCTTCCAGAAGGTGAGAGATCCTATGCCTCGGTAGATTCCCCTCTTCCAATAGGGAATGGGCAGACAGTTTCTGCGCCACTTGATTGATCTATCGATCAATCGGGCGAGACATGGTAGCTATAATGAATGAAGCCCTCGAGTTGGATGTGGGGCAGAAAGTCCTAGAGGTCGGTTCAGGCTCGGGTTGGCATGCTTCGACCATAGCCGAAATAGTGGCTCCAACCAATGTGCCGACGGAGAGTTGGGGACACGTATATACAACTGAGATAGTCGCTAATCTGGCTGAGTTTGCAAGAAGAAATGTTGAGAGAGCCGGATTCGGAGACCGCGTTACGATAATCTGCTGTGATGGCTCGGAAGGGTACGCCGAACAGGCTCCCTACAATAGGATAGTAGTCACTGCTGCAGCGCTTCGTGTTCCCAGTCCCTTGAAGAAGCAGCTAAAGTCGGGGGGAGTTGTTCTGATTCCTGTTGGAAGCGTAGGCTTTTATCAAACACTTTTGCGTATCAGGAGGAAGAATAATGAGTATCTTGAGGAGGATCTTGGTGGAGTCGCCTTCGTGCCGTTGGTTGGAAAACATGGTCACCAGATCTGACCTGACTCTCAAACAGGTCAAGTTTTCACAGTATTCTGATCAAGGCATGGCTTGGCATTCGTGTGCCAGTTGATGGATTTGAAAGCAGTCTATCTGGAACGCTGTTGAAGCTTTTTATTGTTATAAGCATGAAAATCTATATTTGTTAAACAGGAGTATCGTGTGAGGGAGCTCGAGTGTCTCCTGTCGAATGGCTCTCCTTGGCGATTGCAGTCGGGTCTATCTTTGTAGCTCTCATTGTCATCTTTATCATGAGAACTGGAAAGAAAGAAGAACCGGAGAAATCGGCGGAAGTGCCAGAGTCTGAGCCTGAGGGCCCTCCGGCTTTCAAGATAAGAAAGAGCGTCACGCAGAAAGAGGTCGAGGATACTAAGAACAGGATGAGGATACTGAGCCTAGAGAGGGAGATTCTTAGTTATGCGATAAGGCGCTTATACGAAGCGCAGGCAGAGGGGAACATAAGCGAAGGAGAACGAGATGGGCTGGCTGAGAAGTATAAGGAGGACATGAAGAGGATAAATGAGGATATCACTCGAGGCGAATCCATCGTCGCCCTCAGTGAACTTGAAAGGATGCAGGAAGATCTCCTGAAGCTCTTTGACGAACGCTTTGGCGAGCTGAGCAAGAGAATCGAGGAGCTAAGAACCCGAAGCGGAATTGAACCGATAGAACCTCCCGGAATAGTTGAGGAAGGGAAACCTGCGTTGGCTGAGCCTTCTGAGGCAGCCGCATCAGTTCAAGAGAGAAAGAGAAGGGAGATAAAAGAAAAGAAGCCAGCTGTTCCAGAGAAGAGCGAAGCCGAGAGGAAAGTCGAGCAGATCATGGCTGAAGTCGAGAAGGTTCTAGCTAGGCTTGAGCAGATGGAGGTTTCTGAGTGACATGGGTTCGAGGGACGAAGCCAAGAGAAGGGCCGCGTTGGAAGCTGCGAAGCATGTCAAGGATAATTTCATAGTCGGGTTGGGAAGCGGAACAACAGTTGCCTTTGCCATAAAAGAAATCGGCAGAAGAGTCAGAGAGGAGAAACTGAGGGTTTTGGGCGTTCCCACATCGTATCAAGCCTTCATTTTGGCTGCAGAGTGTGGCATCCCGATTACGACCTTAAAGGAGCATCCTCGCCTCGACTTGGATGTCGACGGGGCAGACCAAATTGATGGTGAATTAAATCTGATCAAGGGCAAGGGTGGCGGAGCCATAGCGAGAGAGAAAATAGTGGCTTATGCCTCGAAAAAGGTGGTCATAGTTGCTGATGAAACAAAGCTAACTCAAAAATTAGGAGAGGACGGTCCTTTACCGGTAGAGGTTCTGCCGTTTGCCGAACCGCTGGTTTCGTTGAATATGAAGGACGTGGGCGGCAAAGCCGTGTTAAGAGAAAGAATAGATGGGACTGGTCCATTCATAACGGATAACGGCAACTTCATTTTAGACGTCCATTTTGGACCGATAGAGAACCCTACCGGGTTAAACCTTGCATTGAAAGCGATCCCTGGAGTCATCGAAACCGGACTGTTCATAGATATTGCAGATATAGCCTATATAGGTTCACCAGGCGGCGTAGAAAGAAAGGAAAGGAAGAGATAATCATCACATCGGTTCATTCATTGATTCCTTTCTTAGCATAAACTGGACAGACTTCTATTTTCATCTTCTATCTTCGCGCGCTTCATATGAACATACGATTTCAGAACAAAATATCTGCTCTTACTCGTTTTTCCGCCAGTCAAGTATGAATGCCTTAGTTTTGCCCACCAATCGCTAAATGCCAATTTCTAAAGGGGAAATCTTTTGGCTCAAACAGCTCTTTCAGTAACAGACAAGAAAGGTGACCTGTGATGCAGAGTGAACACCTTACAGGTACGTGGAAACTTGTCTCGTGGGAAGCCCGAGGCTCGAATGGCGAAGTGGTTTACCCGTATGGCAGAGATCCGTTTGGAATGCTGATGTAAGGCTTAGATGGGAACGTGTCCGTGCTACCCATGCGTCGCGACGTGCCAAAGTTTGCCTCAGGTGACCTCAGAAGAGGCACTTCAGAAGAGGTAAAAGCCGCCTTGGAAGGACTCGACGCCTACTGCGGAAGCTATGAAGTTGACGAAGATAAGGGAACGGTTACGCACTATATAGGAGGCAGCAGTTTCCTAACTGGGCGAGTACGGATCAACATTCTTTGAGTTTTCGGGCGACCAAGCGCTATAGCTCAATCCGCCGCCTATGTTAGCGCGCGGTAGAAAGTTGACGGTACGCTTTACTTGGGCAAGGGCAACAGAGTAAAGTTCTGGTGATTCCATAAATAAAAGACTTAAATTTACGCTTTACCCAAGAAATAAGCAGCCGGGGTAGCCTAGCCTGGTTTGGGCGCCAGACTCATAATCTGGAGAGTGCAAGGGCAAGCGCCCAGAGGTCGCGGGCTCGAATCCCGCCCCCGGCACCATCGGGAGACTCATAAATCGTTTTTAGCCTTTTTCTTTTTCCAGTTCAAGAATCTTTTCCGTGTCCCTCTTTAACACAGGAATCTTATTCTTCACAATATCCCAAAGGATGTCAAGATCAACACCAAAATATTCATGTATGAGGATGTCGCGCAGACCTGAAATTTTCTTCCACTCTATAAATGGATACTCTCTCCTGCCTTCTTCTGGCACGTGTTTTGCAGCCTCTCCTATGACTTCAAGGTTCCTAACCACCGCATCAATCCTCATCTCATCCTGAGTGAAGTCGTGAAAAGAAAGGTCGCCAACGTACCTTTCAATCTTAGAAATAGCGGTTAATATATCATTAAGATAGACCCTATGATCCCTCTGCATACATCACTTCCTCAAGTACTCTTTCTCTTATCTGAGGCTTCAGCACATCTGAGATTACTAAATCCACCTTCCTTCCAAAGACCCCCTCTAAAAAAAATTTCAAACCCATGTAATTATCGAAGGTTTTTGCACCTTTTTCAAACTCGACCAGAACATCTATATCGCTTGTTTCCTTCTGCTTATTCCTAACTAGAGAGCCGAAAAAGCCTATACGCTTAACGCCGTACTTTTCCTTCAAATCCAGTCCCTTTATTTTTTCCAAAACTTCTCTTGCTTCCACTTTTATCCTCCACGCTTTTCGCAAACTCCTCTATGATCTAACCTCGTCTCTTTCTAATAAATCTTGGCAAGAAGACATAAGAGTCCAGAAGTCGCGGGCTCGAATCCCGCCCCCGGCACTTAGGCCTTCCCGACAAGTCTTTGCAGGCTCGCCCGTCATGGATGCTGCAAAAGCTCCTCTATCCCCCTGATTCATGACTCTTCAGCTTTCTTTGATTTCAGAAGCATCTTGATCTTCTCGCCATCAGCAAGATTCTTATCCCGTGCTTTCTCCGGGATTTCCCCTTGAAGCCCGGAAGCGATTTCTGAGTATCTCGAAGCCATCTCTCCGCATTCCCGCCATAATACTATTTCGCAAATTCCCCTGAGTCGGGCCGAGGCCATCGTTCACTGCTTGAACCCATGCATCATAAGCCTCAAGACCAGTTCCGCAATGTTCAAGTCTGTGCTTGGCGGGATTAACCGCCAAGTCTACGGCATAGTTCAGACTATCCCTCACAATGGTCATGTCGTAGGGTCTTTCTGGTTCTGGTGAAGCTGAAGAATCTTATCCAGTCAAAAAACTAACTCTGATTTCGTAAGGATCTTCCCCTTAAGAGGCATTTTCGTACCCATATACCCTAGCCTTGATATCACTCACCTGCAGAAGCTTCTAGATTTTATCATTTCTGCAAGTGGGTTGTCCTTTATGTCAAGCGGCAATCGCACCATAGCCCGGCGACGACTCGACTCATAACAGGCGAAGATTATTTCGGTCGCGTTCAGTGCCTTCCGAGCGCTTAGCTCCGGTTCACGACCTGTCAAGAGAGCATCTACTACATCAGCTATCGCCCGCTCAATGTATCCGGGTCCGTGTAGCCCCTCTCTCTGAGTATCGATAACTTCCCACTCTGAGGAACCTGCGCGTTTGATCCGAAGATTCACCCCCTCTGCCGCTCCCACCTCAATCATTCCATCCGTTCCGGTAAGCCTGTTGTGAGCTCCTATCGCAGCGGCCGCTGCTCCCGTGCCCATTAACCCGAACACACCATTCTTATATTTCCAGAGGAAAACGCCATGATTTTCAACAGGGGCGCCAAAGATCAGTTTTTCTTGAGAGTAATCGAGTTGCCCCATCACCCATTCCGCAGGTGTTTCATTATTGTAGAACCCGAACATATCGACGTAGTGCGTGCCGTAATCATAGATGTCATCGCACATACCTTCAAGTCTAATGAGATGACCTATTTCGCTCGCCTTCAGAAGATCATTTGCCATACGAAATGGCTTACCGCTCCACCCCACGTGTCGGACATCGGCTTTTCGCAATGAATAGCTCTGACACCCGCTTTGGCGCTATCTATAACCATCTGTGAATGTAGATGTGGCCATGTACAAACGCTGACAATGTCGAGTTTTTCCTTTGAAAGCATATCATTGTAGTCAAGATAGATCTTGGGTACATTGAATGTTTTTGCGAAAGCCTCGGCGTTTTCTTTGACAATATCCGCACAGGCGACAATCTGGCAGTTATCTAAGGCTGCATAGGCCGTGGCGTGTTGGTATGCCATTGCATATCCCATCGCATCGCCTCGAGGTTTCTTCTTACCCGTTCCAATTATGCCAACTCTCAATTCAGTCATAAAGAGATCCCTTTCATCATTTCTAGTGTACAACCCTTTATAACTGTCTCCCTGACAAGGATGTTCTGATGATGATTAAGCGAGATGGCAGAGTTGAGGAAGAACAGTTCGTTGCTCAAGTCAGCGTGTTGAACGGCATAAGAGTCGTTAAACTCAAGGAATACATCGCAACTTATGTGGCTGGCGGTTTTGTTCGAAGAGAAGGTAAATGCCTTGTCTGGCAAGGCAGACAACAGAAGCCGAACATACTAAGTGTCTCCCAAACGACATAGATTCATTGCCCCAATCGCAATCTAGTCGCTCCAAGAACCAAAAAACAACAACTAAAAGAATCTCGACACTCTATTGTCAGACATAATTGCCTATGCTTCAGTTGCTAACACATTGATTATTGACAATGCTTAATCAGCACGCCCCAAAAAGATACGCAACATGGTAAAGTCTAAATCTGAACAGCAATAGAATTCTAAGTGGATACAGACATCGCAAATGTGAGGGTTAACTAATTCTCGTCTCCATCTTTAGATTCTGCTTGTATTCTTTTATGTCTAACTCAAGGAAGACTTCTCCCATGTTTCCCGTGCCCATGAACTGTTTAAAATGATGTCGTTCATACAAGCGTCTAGCATCAGGACTGGCTGTGGATGTCTCAATTCCAACTGAACCTCTGGCTATGGCATCTTCTATTGCTCTGCGAAGAAGAAGGGAGCCAACTCCTCTATTGCGGAATTCTGGACTCACATAAAATGCCGTGATAAAGGAGTTTAACCCACCATCAATTATATCCTCGTGCAAGATGTAATGGATAAAGCCTATAACTTCTCTTCGACAATCGGCGACAAGTAGTTCACTATTATTAATAGCCCTTCTTAATGATTCCTCTCGGGAGGTCTCCCAATTTAGCCACTTCACAATAGTTTTTTTGATAGAAGGAATGTCTTCTTCTTTTGCTCGACGGATTTTGATTAATCTTCCTCTCAAATCCCATTGGAACCTCCTCCGATTGATTCTATGACATATTGTTATTAAAGATTATCTGTTATTAGGCAAGGTCAAAGAGACTGAGGAAACCATAGAATAACGAGATAAAGACACGCCTAACTGGTTCATCTACGGTAAACTAAAGGAATTCTGTAAACAAAAACAAGAAGAAAAACGGGTTTCTGATGCGGTTGTCAGTCGGCTCTGACTTCTTGAGTCTTGATGTGGAATTCATAATAATTCAAAAATTTCAGTCAAATCATGTATTAAAAAGCAGTCTGTGACAGAAGAGTATATGCCTTTTCGGTCAATCAGGACTGGTCTTATGCCTGCTTGTTTCGCTCCTAAAATCTCTTCGTATATGTCGTCCACATGTAAGGTTTCGTTAGGTTTAACTCCTATTCTATTGAGAGCATATAGCCACATTTGAAGACTGTTCTTACCGTTAGGTGCTCCTGCTGTCTGAGGACTGACCACACACTGGAAATATGAACTTATATTGTGTTTTTCGAGGCTTTTTAGACTGGTAATCAACGACCTGTTTGAGATTATACCCAGAGTTAATCGTTTTTCTCTGAGTGTTTCCAATACACTTTTCGCTTCAGGATAAAGTTTCTCATCGGCTTCTTCTGATAAATTCTCCCAATATGACTGCACTCTTTCCGCCAATTTTTGCAAATCACCTTTTGCTCCTAAAGATTCGAGAAGTTTATAATTAGATTCTATGAACGCTTCCCGTGTCTGAAGTGTATAGTCTGAAAATTTCTCATTAAACCATTTCTCGTGCTTTTCATATGCGATAGTCATTTGCTCTAAACTGAAACTAAGCCCCAGTTTTTGATAGACTTTAATGAGAAACTGCACATGTGAAATCGGTACATAGACTAGTGTACAGTCCATGTCAAAAAAGACGGCTTTGATAACCATTACTATTCTCTCTCTGCTTTTTCAGATTTGGATTATTCGACTACGGTAAGCCTATGGAAGTTAGTTCCTTATACCTTTTTATGTGGTTCATACCATAAATAAGAACACAATTAAAAGAGTGCGTGAACGGAGATGTTAGATACCCGAAAAAAATTAGAGTTTTCGGGAGATATTTCCAGCCTGTTGTGGGTCCGAATTCCGCCGCGGGCACTCCACTAAGAACCGAAAGGTTTCTGAAAAGATCTTCAAGGCTTTGTGGAAGATGAAGAGAGGCAGGTGTATACGGAGGCCGATATCGATGCCACCTGTAAACGATTAAAGACGCTTGCGAGAAGATTGATCTCCTAGACCTGGGGATCTTTAAAGAGAACATCCAGTACGCGTCATCAGAGATCCTGGAAGTTTGGTGGATGTTCAATAGAAGTTGCATGCCAAAAGATGGCGAAAAATAAATACTGCTCAATGAGAAAAACCTACAACAGAAACCCTAAGCTCAGCGCCCAAAAAAGGGTAGGATAGGTCTACAGAGAGAGAACGTTTCATTCAAAGATTCCGCATAAAGATTGAGAAGTAAGACCCCCAGAAATAGAGCTCAAATCCGAGAGAGGATTATTACGGATACTCTCGAAGAATAACGGTTCAATATCTTCTTCTTTGGTACCCTCTTCTCTCACCGTATCCTCTTCTTTCGCCATATCTAGGTCGGAAAGGTCGGAATTGTCTCTCTTCCTCATACCGTTTCAGAGAAAGATTGTTCTCAGTATTGACCTCTGATATCGGAGATTCTTCAAGGACTTTAAAGCTGCCATACCTGCCAATGTTCAGCCTCATATTTCCTCTGAACAAGTTTACATAGCCATTTGTGATGCTTACTGTGTCTTCCTCATTTATCTGCTCTATATTGTCGTCCCAAATTGTCAAGTATAGGCATCCCGTTTCGTCTCCAACTAAGGCATCTGCAACTCTATGTGAGCCTCCTCTTCCCGTGACTTCCCTTGTTTCAGTCTTAGAAACGACCTTAACGATGACGTTTACTTCTCTCGAGTTTGGTCCTAGACTCTCAATCTTCACGAACCCTTTGCTTTCGGGCATCTCCTCTTCTGACATATCTTACACACTTCTACGAATTCAATGATACGAAGTAGTTCTTAAGAGTTACGATTCTGAGCACCGACATGATAGAAGCGCTATGGAGGATCCAGGTAATAACCCTTCAATGCTCTTCTTGTCGTTCATCTCGGCTTCTAGAGCATGAGAGAAACTGAAGTATGATCAAGCTAGCGGCTAGAGAGGTTATGCTGAAGGAAAAAATGTACCATGTGCTGGATAACTCCATTACTATGGCGGCTACAGGTGGGGTTATGGAGGCTATGAGCCCCTCCGTAAGGAAGTAAACGCTGAAACTTAGCGCCCTCCCAGTTGCTGGCGTCATATCTGCCACTATAGTATTAATGGGCGACCACGCGCTGTTGCTGAAGAACTCGTATAGGAGGAAGACGAACGTCAGCAGATAGAGCTGTGATGAAAACGCTAAAACGAAGAGCGAAATCGTACATCCGAGCATAGCCAAACTGAGTGCACTCTTTGCGCCTATTCTCTCGCCTGAGTAACCGCCAACCAGAGAACCAACTATTCCCATGAAAGGACCGAGCCCAAAGATCAAGCTCGCCGTAGCCTCGGATAGACCTCTCATCCCCACGAGGTACGTGGTCATAAAGGTTGAGGTACTCGTCATCCCAACTTGTCTAATGCCTATGGCTCCTAGAAAAGTCAGGAACCCGGTGGAAAAGATGAGACGCATATCCTTTGGCATTCTACCGTTCTTTCAACATCCCTTTTTTCAGACACTTTGACCTTGAGTTGCGAGGACCTCAATACAGTGATCCCCCACATGAGGATCGGAACACCCCAGAAAAGGTATGTCCATCTCCAACCTAAAGTCGACAAGAAAATGGCGAGGCTTACGCCCCCAAAGGCTGAACCCAAACTCCCAAGAGCGTTATGAAAGCCCATCGATCTGCTCATCTGTTCTCGTTTGACGATTCTGCTTATGTGGCTCAAGCCAGAGATGTGATAGATGGAGGACGCGCCTCTCATAACGGAAACTCCTAACACCAGTGTCCAGAAGTTGCTTGTCTGGCTCACCATGAGAGCTGAGAGTCCCTCTAACGCCATGCTCGAAAATAATAGATATCTTGCGCTGAAACGGTCTGCCAAGAAGCCGGCGGGGATGTTCATGAGCAGTTGGACAAGACTTGGTGCAGTAGCCACAAGAGAGGCTTCCAGGAGACTTAACCGAAACTCACGTATGTAAACAGGAATGAGAGCAACTTGAGTTAGAAAATAGATTTCGATGAACATGTGCGTTACACAGACCACCCAGAAAGGTTTCTCCATTCCAAGCACGCGCTGAACCATTCTTCGTTTTCTACTCCATTTGAACTTCAAGAATAAGAAGAACCTGAATAAAAGCCTACAACAGCACGATTGCATCGGAAGATGCAAAAACCAAGTATGCGGCAGCCACTTCACTCCTAAAACGTATCCTTGCTACCAAGCTGTGACTGAGTCACCTCATTAACATTGATTATCTTTAACCAGACACCTTCACTTCGCCCCGTTACGGATAGGTCTCCAGCTATACCGTCAGTATCTGCTTAAGTTCCTAACGGTTAATTCGCTTCCAAATCGCGTGTCCAACTCGTTTGAGCCATTACTCAAACACTGCTCAGGTTCTCCCAGAGGTCTACCTGAGTCTTCGGCTTGTAAGGCTTGCCGATAACGTCTAAAGCTCCTGTATTCCCAATATCCGCGGCTTTTGCCTCATGAGTCGGGTTTCCTGAGTCTATGAGATGCTCGGCAAATGAGCCATTACCGTCGTTAAGGTATATGAGCAGTCGAGGATTAGGGTTCATCCCCAGACCCATCTCTCCCACGAATATATCTGTGTGTCCGTCCCTATCAAAGTCTCCGGCGGCTAGGCTGTGTGGATTGAACAGGTCTTCCTTGATCAGATGCATGGTCCAGTCTGGGCCTTCGAACCACGCTAATCTGCCGTTGTCGCTTTCGGCTTCGCTCATGATCAGATCGAGAAAGCCGTCTTCGTTCAGGTCTGCCACTTGGACACGAGTCTCGGAGAACACGATTCCCCCATAAGTCCTCGCGTGTAACTCTCTTAGGATCATTCGAGACCACTTCTTGTTTGGGCTTTTCGAAGGTTTGAGTTTGAAGATGTTCGGTCCTGCCACAATCTCGTTTATTCCGTCGCTGTCCAGATCAACAATTGCGAGACCTTCTATGCTAATGTCGTCGCAGATGAGGTGCCGATACCTCTCTGGCCAGGGGGAGACTGTGGGATCGGGAGGAATATCATAATACACTAATACCTTTGCCAATTGCGACGGTACTAGCAGTTCGTCTTCGCCGTCGCCGTCTATGTCCCCCACTGCTTGGTCATGATATTTCTTGAAGGCATCGTCTATGAGGTGCCTAGCCCACGGTTGAGTTGAGTCAGGAGGGTTCTCAAACCAGTAAAGCTCATTGCCAAAATGGGGTTGTCCTGCTACGATATCCAGGCGTCCGTCACCGTTTACGTCTGCAACGGCTCCGCCTGCCTCCAGATTCGCTCTGGCAATAATGTGTCTTTTCCAGTCAGGATACTCGTACCAGACTAAGTAGCCTTCTTCAGGCGGATTTACATAATTGCCGATTATCACGTCGCTGAAGCCATCCCCAT
>Ga0315309_1000653_pt1 | contig 20999 bp, 22 predicted proteins | sample TDP4_MG_FD_203080 | JGI IMG/M metagenome (GOLD analysis project Ga0315309, IMG submission 203080) | Freshwater sediment microbial communities from Lake Towuti, South Sulawesi, Indonesia - TDP4 | ecosystem: Environmental > Aquatic > Freshwater > Lake > Sediment | place: Indonesia: South Sulawesi... | reverse complement strand
CTTTATTCCGCTCACCCGACTCAGTCGACTCGCTTAGAACAGGGGTTATGGGAAAATAACAATTGTCCCCCCTCCTCTAGAACCGATGGGTTGAGTGGCTGTAGTGGAACGATTCCCTGGTAATGGCGCATTGCCTCGAATTCAAAACATTCTTAGCCTTAAGGATACACTATCAAAACACATATACTGTCGACTGATGAAGAAACATCGTAATGTCGACCAATCCAGGCAAGTCCGAGTCCAAGAATCTTCACGATGCATTACTATTGTTTCTAAAAGCTGGTTTTCAAGTCAACCCGCAAGAATATAGTTTTCTATCCAAGCATGAGAATGTTGTTGAATTATCTGGAATTATCATCGACAAAATCAAAACTATGAAGGTAAAGCCCCTAGTAGTTACCGAAGAACGTTGTCCGCTCGATTATCCCGCGGACTGGAAGCCCTTTTTTCTAGACTCAGCAAGGTCTAGATCAACAGGAACAACACAGCAGCTTGTCGACTATATCTTCGACTTTCCCGAGGAAAAAAGGCGATTCTTAGAGGCAAGCCGCCTATCGAAAAGAGTTATCCGCGGAGACATCTCCCTTTCCTTCTCAATCGCATAGCGCTCGTCCGTTGGTGGCCGTTCTTTGGAATTTCTATCCGTCTGGCGCTGTCGCGTTTGTGGCCTCGTTGTGAAAGAGATTCCGAAAACGGGAATCAGATTCTGTCCTAAGTGCGGTGCTTGGGTTCCTCCTGAGTCCATCCGACAGTTTCGCCAAGCGCCAAAGCGCGAAACAGAGACAGCTGCGGAGGAGATCAAATCTCTCGCGGATTTGACCAGTAATCTTGTCGCTGCCCTGTCGGATGAGATTGAGCACCTGAACAAGGAGGGAGGCTCCGCACGCTATAGGCTCAGGAGAGGGGAGCTTGTCAACAGGATCGGATCATTGTATATCTACAGGTTTCATTTCGAGGGCGAACTGCTTCAGGACGACGTGCCCGCACGTCTTCGCATCGCAGGGGTGAGCGACAAGATTAGCGCAGAGATAATCTCCGTAGAGGGCTTGGATGTCCTTGTCTCCGTCGAGAAACATCTGGGGCAGACGATCGCCGAAGCCGAGATCTTCACGGATCCTATATTCTTGCTGGAGATACTGAAAGAGAGAATAGAGAAGTCGAAGGACATGCGAGCATTCAATCACGACATAGCAAGCTATCTATTCGGGATCGAGGTCCCGCATCTCTCAGAGTCACATTTCGAGGCGCCCCACCTGAACGAGTTTCAGAACAAGGCCGTGGCCAAAGCGCTTGGGAGCAACGTCTTCTATATCTGGGGGCCGCCAGGAACTGGCAAAACAACAACATTGGCGGCTCTCGTCCAAGAAGCCTTCAGGAATGGCGAGACCTTGCTTGTTGCGTCCAACACGAATGTGGCTGTCGACACGGCGCTAACTAAGGCGGAGGAGGAGATTAGGCGCGATCCAGGCTACTCCCTAGGGGAAATAGTACGCTTCGGGACGCCGCAGGCCCAGGATTTCCCTGAGACCTTGCTGCCTTCGAAGATTGCAGCACGTAGGTCAGCTGAGCTTGATTCGAAGATTGCAGACCTTCAGACTGAGATGTCGCATCTCTCCATTCAGCTTGACGTGAAACAGAAGCTGCTCAAGAAAGCACGGGAGGTTTCGAAGGTCTGCGCCCAGATTTCGGCAAACGATCAGCAACAATCCGTGTATTCACAGGCGGTGTCATTGCAGAAACAGAGGCTACGGCAGCTCGAAAACCAGCTCCTGACTGCTAGGTCGGCGAGCACCCTCACCAGAATCATAAAGCGTCTCGATCCTTCCAAGCTTGAAAGAGAAGTCAGAGCCGCGGAGATGCAGCTTAATCAAGCCAAGGTCAGACTAGATGAATTGCAGGCAGGCAAGCAGGTCCTCTCAAAGCGGCATAGCGACCTTGTGAAGGAACTAGGCGGCGAGACAGAGCAATCTCTCTTGGCAGAGATCCCATCTGTCCAAAACCAAGTCCGAGCCCTTCGAAAGGAGATCGAAGAGTTGCAGCGGCACAGGCAAGAAATGGAGCAAGCGATTATCCAGAAGGCTAGGATTGTAGGCGCCACCCTTGCGAAATCCTGGTTGAGGCGGGAGATATACCAAAGGGGCTTCGACTCCGTGATCGTCGACGAGGCGAGTATGGCAACTCTCCCGATGCTCTACTTCGTATGCGCCCTAGCGAAGAAGAGAACGGTCCTCGCGGGCGACTTCAAGCAACTTCCTGCCATCGTGCAGTCCGACAGTGAGAACGCGAGGCGTTGGCTGAAGAGGAACATTTTCGAGAGCGCTGGCATCGTAGATACAGGAGAAAGCAGCCCCGGGCTGGAGATGCTTCGAAGACAGTATCGGATGAATCCGCAAATCTCTGCTCTGGTCAACAAGCACGTGTATGATGGGAGGCTCCTGGACGACGACTCCGTCATAGATAAGGCCGAAAGCAAAAGCAACCTCCCGCCGGGTCACGGTAACGCGCTGGTGCTATGCGACACTTCAGGGTTGAAGCCATGGTCCACCTTCAAGAAGGGTACCCATTCACGGATCAATCTCGTGCATGCCTCGATTGCGGTGCAGCTGGCCAAGGTGGCCAAATCAAGTGGCTTCACTGAGATCGGAATCATAACCCCATATCGTGCTCAAGCAAGATTCATCCGAAAACTGGCCGGCGACTCAGGATTCGAAAGAGAAGTCGAAGTCGCAACGGTGCACAGATTTCAGGGGCGCGAGAAGCAAATAATCATCTTCGACATATCCGACTCCGAGCCGCACGATCCAAGTCGACTCGTTGCCGGCGCCTCAACCGACCACCTCAGGCTTCTGAACGTAGCCATCTCTCGACCGCAAGACAAGCTTGTTTTGATTGCAAACTTGGACTACGTCGGTCGCAGGATACCAGTGCAGGAGCTTCTCGCACAAATCTTGCTGGACGTGCGCTCCAATGGAAAGATCATCGATGGAAGAGAGCTTCTCGAACTACGCGAAGGTGAAGTGAGATACACAGTCGAAAAGGCAAAGTCAATAGCGCATTTCTCGCAGGACGATTTCTATCCAACCTTCGAGCATGATATTCTCGAGGCGAAAGAGCACATCACGATCATCTGTCCTTTTGTCACCGGAAGGCGCGTAGAAACATTGGCGAGTTCAATCTCTAAAGCCATTCAGAGAAAGGTGGAGGTCACGGTCATCACGCGAGAACCGAAGTCCTACCTCGATGAGGGCTCAGCGACCAGGCGATCCGCAGAGGAGGGGATAAGCAAGCTATATTCCTTGGGGGTCAAAGTCAAATTTTCACCCGAAAAGCCGTTGCCACTGCACCAGAAGATCGCTGTCATAGACGAAAAGATTCTGTGGCATGGAAGCCTCAACATTCTATCCCACAGGGATACCACGGAGTCTATGCTCAGACTGGAGGGGGAACGAGCACCGCTTCAACTTCTACGCGATCTGGAGGCCGCTCCCCCGAAGAAGATCGTTCCCACGGAGATCGGCAAGATTAGCCCATCCATGAGAGGGGTGATAGTTGAAGGCACAGTAGTGGATCTTACTACGGCGAGGACAGTCAAAACCAAACGAGGCGAACTTACCACTGTGGCCACGGCCACACTCTCCGACGGACATGACACGATAAAGCTCACCTTGTGGGGAGCCCAAGTTTACCAGATAAACAGAGGATCACGTATACGCATCGTGAATGGCTATACTAGCATGTACGAGGGCGAACTGGTAGTTCAGACCGGAAAGTACGGACGAATTGAAGCAGTCAGCCCACGAGGCAAGGAATAGATGCAAAGAAGTTCAGGACAAATCACAAGACGCTTGTTGAGTGAGCGTTAGGTTATCGAGGCGAGAAGCAATTATCTTGTCACAAATAGGATGCAACGGAAGGTGGATTGAGCAGTCTGTCCAGCACTGACCTTGCACTCGTCCTTGCCGGATTGGCAATCGTTCTATTGCTGTTGCTAGCTGCAGCCTTGGGCATGAGGAATCAAACGGGAAGAACTCGATCCTACTACAAACAGGGATTGTATCGGTTCAGGCGCTGGCCATGGGACGGCTCTACAGTTCAAGCGCAATACCAAGGAAGATGCCCAAGGTGCGGCCGCGCGATCAAGCTGGGAGATGACATCACTTGGTGGAACGCGAATGGGGAAGAAACCAGATGGGTGCACGTCAAATGTTTGACCGGACGATAAACCTCAACTCACTAAGACTTTCGGGTATCTTGAGCCAAGATGCTTCACGAGCGACCTCAGTGTTGCATCGGACAGCCTCAAGATCTCCTTCGGTGTGAATCGTTCAGGGTGGAGTTCGTAGGCCCCTCTTGATCTCCGCCAGAGCTTCTCGGCATCAGTCATGTAGTCGATCGAAATATCGTAAGTGAGGTAGAGAGCACGCTCCCTGCTTCCCTCAATAAGGTTCCCTGAGTTCAGGTACTCATGCATTGAATAGAGGGGGGTCTGCCAAGAACCCCTTCCCACCATCTGAATCAGCAAAGATTCAATCGCAATCAATGTTCTGGATTGGCAGGCTGAGAAGCCTTTCTCTGCCGAGATGTATTTCCCAATTGGGCTCGAATCTTATGCGCCCGCCATCGGATCTCCAATGTTGAAACTCAATTCTATGCTTTGCCGTATCTTTGGACAGAAAACAAGCTCTCTCTTATTGGCTCAATGATGAGGTTTACTTTTCTCTAGGAACTCTCTTACAGCTTCTCTTACAGCTTCCGCTACAGAAACATATCTTCCCTTCGACTTCCTTACAAACTCCTCCAACTCAAGGTATAGTTGTTCTGGGATTGACAGGTTCCTGTAGCCCTTTCTAACCATTCAACTGTGTCCTCAAAGTTGGTTAATCTTGGACTTGGATAAGACAGCTTTCGAGCACCCGTCCAGTACAACTTATATCCGTAGAGAAACAATCCTTGAAGCGTAGAGACATCGATCTCTAAAACGGAGGTTCATCTTGCCATGAAGAAGATGAATGAAGAGTATTTGGCAATCCTGCACGAATTAGAAAAGAGTGCAAAAACTGGAGCTGAACTTTCAGCTAAACTGTCCATATCGAAGACGGTCGCAGCCGGTCGTCTCGCTCCGTTGGTCCGATGGGACTGCGTTGGCGAGGTCAAGCCCGGGTTGTATAAGATAACCGAGAAAGGTTTGGAAGCTCTTCGGACAGGCGTAAGGCCTCCTATAGAGGAAAGAAGAAAGAAGCTGAGAATAGTCGGTCCTAGAAGTCAAATACCTGACTTGGTCTATGAGCCCGTGAATGAGCAGGGGGTAATCTTCCTCTTCGCCAAATACCACAAGGAGCTAGGCATAGAATATATTGAAGGCATCCAGCAAGGCTTTCCTGATGCTTTCGGCAGAAGAAAGATTGGGAAAACGGAGTACGAGCCAGTAGATATAGAATTTGAATTCAAGAGCCTAGACTTTAAGAATCATGAGCATGATCCCAGCCAATGCGACATTATAGTCTGCTGGGAACACAACTGGAAAGAATGCCCAATAGAAGCCATCGAAATGAAAAGTGCTTTAGCCAAACTATTAGAAATGAGCAAGTCCTCCAAGCAAGGCTGAACTAAGCACGCTAGACGACTAGAATAAGGTTTAACAGTAGAATGTCTCTCCCATATGAAGGACATCGAAACTAGATTAGTTGAATGACCTCGGTGGAAGAGCATGTCAATACAATGTCTTAGGTGCGGAGAGCCTTTGAGGCCAGAAGTGGAAAAGTGTCCTAAATGTGGAAGCAGAGACCGTCATATTACGGTGACAGAGTCGATCAAAGCGCTGGAAATGGTTGGAGTGAAACAGAAAGCTCAAGGCTACAAGAGGTTCAAGAAGCTGATAAGACAAGGAGAGAAGATAAGTAAGACAGGAAAAGTTGCACGAGAAATCTTAATCATAGATAAGGAAGCACAAAGGAAGCGTCACATTGTAGAAGAACAAAATGAAAACGGAGAATGGATCAAAGTTCACGAAGAAGATGAGCCTTTAGATGTGGGAGGGTAGGGTTTCCAATTATCCGAGAAGCCTTTTTCCAATTCTTTGAATGAAGAGATTCTGAGCTCAGAAGCCAACATTATCCTTTCTGGCTGTGTTTATCCACTTAAAGGATAGCTCAGCTTTGTGGTCCAGTTCTGGACATGGGAACCACGCCCAAGGAATATAAACTGCAGAGTTATAGCTACATGCCTAAAGCCAGATTTTTTTTTGTTTTTTCCTTAAACGACTATGGGTAAGTCCTGTTTCCGCTGTACAGGGACCTGAGGGAAGCCATGATTGATCGACTTAACTGCGATTCGCTTCCCACCCTCCATCTTAAGAGCCGGATGAGTATCTGGTTTAGAAATCGCCGCTGTCTTGGCGTCGGACTCCGAGGAGTCCAGTATTTCCGACGCTGATATACTAGAGTCTCGACTACACCTCGCTCAAAGTCCGACATTGGAAAACGATCACGACTCGCCCAGATATCTTCAGCAGCCAATTTCCACCGGCCGCCATATGCACTGCTTAATGGTCTCTTGTAACTGAGGAGCCGCGTGATCTCCGCTTGGTCCAGTTTAACCCCTCCTTTACCTTCGAACTGTTTCCGATGTCTTGCAACCCAACGGAGAGTCCGCTTCTCCGCATCAACTAGGTTGAGGCGATCGACAACTCTCTCGAAACAGGTGAGGCCCGTATATTGAGTTTCACCTGCCTTGTTCTGCCAAATGATTATGCCTAATAGGTCGGGATGCTTACAGATGATGCAGTCAACATGGCCGATGAATAACTTCTCATCCTCCGATTGAACGGCGACCTCAACTGGAAGAAAGCCGCAGTCAATAAGCTTCTGATGTTGCTTGAGCAACCATTCTGCTCGACCCATCGAATCACCTTACAGCTCTACCGGTTCTCCTTCTTCTTGAGGCGATGGAATATTGAGCAGTTCTCTTTGAGGCACCATCCTTTCGCCATTATTGTGCTGCATCTGTAAGGCTTGATCTCCCGGCTCCTTTTCAGAAGCCAAGATACTTGATAACGGGTCTTCGCCTCATCGAAGTCGTTTAAGTTGCGGTATAGGTTGACTGTTTCATCAACTGATAGTCCGGCGCAGTAAGCTTCATAGACTAGGGCTATTCGGCGCCCGTGAGGCATCTCTCCGATCTTCAAAGCCTCCGAGAAGCAGGGGCGAATCTCGCCGGCTTTCTGAAATGGGGCCACGCGCTTAGGTCTAAAACTGTCAAAGACAGCTAACACCTCCCGCCCGATCCTTTTCTTCTGAACCTCTTGCACCGCTTCTCTAAACAACTCTTGGTGTATTCCACGCTCTCGAAGATAATCTAGGCTATCGATTCGCAGCGGCTGCCGATTAAGGCTTAGCGGAGTGCATTCCACACCTGATTCATGAAGGCTGTACGGAACCCTTGAAAGCCTTTTAATATCGCCTATAACCGCCGGGTCCAATGTTTCGTATGATTGATCTTGAAGAAGATTTTCTTGAAGAGCTAGGTAAATCTGTTTAGCTGACTCAAGATGCTTCAGCTCAAACTCCACGATACGCCAGAGATAAAGGTGGACGTGGTATCCTCGATAGGTTCTGACTATAAACGGCTCAAGATTCATCCGCTGCAGCCTTTCACATAGCTTAGAGACGTCGCCCCAAACCTTATCCAAGTCGGGGGGTCCCTGCTTCCAATCGAAGTCGAAGAAGAGTTTCTCCAAGCCGGCCGGCTGATCGTACGCGCGGTAAGGTTGAATTGAACAAAAACATGGAAGCCTAGCCGCGGCGCATCTATCGATGAAGGGTAGGAAGGCTTCTGGGCTCTCCATATAGAAGCGCTTCGGCGAGCCGACTTCACGTCCGCCTAGGCCGAACCAGTTAAGCCAGAAGGCATGGTGATCCATAATGTATTTTCAACCCGTGAAACCTTGGATGAGTCTAGGTTTCATAAGCTCACCCGCCTCTGTAAAACCTGTAATTGCTGAAGTCGTTGTGGCCGTTTCATATACATGAAGCTGATGGTTCTTGCAGTCCTTGCAGTTTTTTGAAGGGCAGATACCCCCGCACACACATAAAGTCTTTAAAGATGCAGTTTGAAAGATCTATCTCTATCTCGTTTTTATATATATTACACATCGTGTGTGTGGAGGGAGGGTATATGCTTAAAACCGTCATGACTGCAAGAACTGTCAGGTCTCTCACTTGTACTGCTCCAGCCCTTTCGCTCCTTCTTCCCCCTCTTCTTCAGGCGGTTCTACGGCCATATCTTCCCATAACTCGTATCGGAAGATGTCATGTATGAGGCTGCCGAATGTGAATTTCAACACCCTCCCTTTCTCCGTCCTCTTACCTTTGTATCCCATTGTCCTTCGGAGGGTGGAGCTGAGCTTCTCAAGCGAGATGTAGTTCTCATGGCTCACCGGCACTTCGGCTTGGAACATTGCTGTAAATTTCTCATGAATTTTTTTGTTGGTTAAAGTAAGCTCTTCGAGTAGAACTTTCTCGTCAACCTTACTGCCTGCGGTTAGGTTGCGAACAGCCTCTCGGAGAGCCTCATAGCTTTTTGGATATTCGTTTTGGATTACAGCCAAGATGGCTTTGACCGCTTTGGCTTCACGTGTGGAATGTTTTCTGACTAGCGCTAATTCACCGTGGTCTTTAGCTGCTTTTATCAGCTGCTCCTCTTCGAGGCCGTTGGGGCAGAAGGCTTTGACGGCTGCGATTAGAGGCCTGAACATTAAGGCTTCTCGTCCCCGGATTTTAAAGTCTCGATAAAGGTTGATTGAACTGTATTTTTCCATGAACTCTTTCGTGAGGAGAAGTCTTAGTATGTACAGATCGTCTCTCAACGGCTCCCCCATCTTCAAGTCCATCAGTTCTTCTTCATATTGCGAATAATCGATGCCTCGAGGAGGCTGCCCTTTCATGAAGAGCTTAATGGATCGGCTGTCCGGCATGTCGGGTAATGGATATCGACTTGATATCATCTTCGGGCTGTAGGCATCGTAATATATGGTTTTGAATCGGCCGTCGCCTAACGGGAATTCTCTTGGGACCCTAGCTCCTTTCTGGAATCCGAGGTTGTACACGTCCTGCAGTCCTTGAGACAGATTGATTATTCGATCTCCCTCGTCGTTGAGGAGCGTGCAGTGATATGTGTCTACGCTTCTGTAGACACTTGCCTCTCGAGGTATCCCTATCGCACTTGAATGGTAAGCCAATTGCCGGGCTATTCTGAGAACAGTCGTCTTTCCAGCCTCAACGTCTCCAAGTGGGTTTGCGTATGGGAACGTTGTCAGACTAGGATGGAAGAAAGATGCGATAAGCCATCCGGCCAAGACATAGTAGCTGGACGGATCGATGATGTAAACATATTTCTTGCAGAAGGCGAAGACTCTATCCCAAACTTCACGGGGGGCCGGCTTATAGTTTCTATCCATCCACTTCTTCAAACCCTTTAGACTCAACAGGTTCTCTAAACCGGACTCGGCTGTAATCTCCTTCGTTAAATGAAATTTCTTGCCTTCAATGTCGAGGGATTGAGTTCGATCGTCGAACGGCGCGTATCCTCTCTGGCCGCTCACCGTGTTGTACCATGCGAGGACGTTGAGCTTCTCAATCGGCTTCTCCTTCTTAGGCGCGATTGTGTACTCGAAGACGAATGATCCGTCGCTCGTAGCGTCGCCGGCAGGATGTATCTGATAGAAGTCTCCATCCTCGATGAGTACGCTGTCGGCCAACCTCTGCCTCGCCTCCTCCCTCCGCTTCTCACTACGCGCTTCATCTGCGATCGGAATCAGTTTCGATGTGATCTGCTGGAGTGCTGTGACCAACCGGATTCGATCATCTTCATCTTTAATCACAGCTCTAACAGGCTTAAGCCTTCTATCGTACAGGATCTGATCCATATGGCTGCATCTGAGTCTAGGCGTTAACGGCTGCTTGTCGAGGCTTAATATTTGTAGCTCAAAACCTTCCTCAGTGCTTTCAACCGCGACATATTTACCTTCGAAGGCGACGACTGCTTTCGAGCCTTCCTCCTCAATTATCGGCCCATAAGTCTTAAACTCCTCTGGCTGACCGCCTTTCACCGCTTTCTTCGGTCGTTTCAGAAAGGGTTCACATACGGTGAAAGCCCGCACCGTCTCGAAGGCGGGAGTTCTCTTCAATGTGAAGTAGCCTCTGCATCTCCAACAGTGGAAGACAGCGAGTTGAGAAACCAGTTCACTTGAAATATCTTTCCATGCGTTACATGTTGGGCAGCGGACAGATGTATGGGCCATATTGATCGCTTATCCTGCTCCAGTCTTCTCGCTCTTCCTCTCTGAAGGAAGCTGTCCTAGCCGCCGTAGTTTTTCCCTCCAGTTTTCAGCCACTTCAGCCTTCGCCTTCGCCAAGTCGATTCCAGCGCCTCTCAAAGCTTCTTCGCATCGAGCGTTAGGCAGATAGCTGCCCCTCTTCAACCCTTTCGGAATGACTTGCAGATGCCTATAGACCCAGTTAACCAGAGGCTTGATGAACGATGTGTCATAAAGCGTATAGTCGAAGGCGTCAAAGAAGTCTTCGAATAGACGGGTGACCTCCTCGCATCTGGCGCAGATAAAACGATTATCTAGAAGCGTGACGCCGAAATAGAATTCCTTGCCGCGATGCGAGGCAATCAATAAGCCTTTATTTTTATAATTATGCACCACGATCTCGTAGATGCCGGCGCAGGGGATGGGTTGAAGCTCCCCGCCCTTCTTGCCGCAGATCGCGCAGGTTTTGCCGGCTAAATCATCCTTACAGCCATCCATCTTCAAGTCCTCCAGAGGTCCTTCCACTCTTCAGGCTTAAGGTCCTCTAGAACTTCATGCTGAATAACGACGTTTCCCTTGTGAAATTGGAGGATTATGTTTCCGTGATGGCCGCCGTTCTCACATGCATATTCGATGATCAGCCTGACGCCTCTCTCTCCAGCGGCCTTCAAGGATTCCTTAACAGCCTTCTTTACAGCCTGATCGAACGTCTCATCTATTTGAGGTGAGGAGCCCACATTCATCCTGAAGACTCGAGTCCCAGTGTCGTCGACTACCGTTGCGTCCAAGCCGGTGGCGGCAGTCACTTCTAACAGGTGGATGAAATTGAAGCCGCATATCGGGCAGGTTAGGAGCTCCGCCCGCGGAGTCTGATCTATGATAGTCCTCAACACACGGGCGGACGATCCGCCGCTTTCAGAATTCATGTTTGTCCCTTCGTTAATCCTTACTACCATTGCCGCTCACTTCCTCCTTCTGACTTCGCGCTCATCCTATTTATAACTCTTGCCTCCAGACATGAGGATAATAACAATTAAACTTCCCCATAATTCTTCCGAAGTTAATTGGAATATACTACGCGTATTACATTCGATCCAGAATGGGAAGGCGAACAGTTACTAGCATAAGGCTCGATGAGAATCTGGTTCAGATAGCGTCAGCCTTGGGTCTGAATGTGTCAAAAATTACTTCAGAGACTCTCAAGCGTGCAATAATGAATCTGCAACCGAGTAAGCTCAACGTGATTCCACTAGGCATAGCCGGCCTGAGCAAAAACACCCGTATACTAATGGCTGAGACAGGAAAATTCCAAAAAGCAGATCGACTAAAAGCAGGAGACAGGGTTGTATCGTACGATAGTATGACTGAACAATGTGAAGATGCGAACGTTATTGATGTTGGAGCGCTAACAAGTATTGAAACGTTGGTTTCATTTTTCACCATAACCGACAACGTAGGGACAACAATTGAGTTGTTACCTGACACCAAGCTTTATTGTAGGCGCGATTGGAATTCTCGTGGCGAATGGATACGGGTTATGGATGTTCATCCAGGCTACCACATTCAATCACAATCAGGCCCATATCGAAAGGGCATGCTCATGGGGTCCACCTCAATAGTCGAAGTCACAAAAGAATTTCCCAAGGATTCACTATTCTACAAACTAGAAGTTTATCCCAACAATTCATTTTTTGCCAATTCAAACATAGAAAGAAAACTCAGCTGGCCTAGTATAGGGGCGGCGTGGGGGTTCCCAATTAAGGGCTATCTCGGTCAGATTGGATCTATTTTAGAGAAATCTGGAATATGAAGCATGGTGGACTAGCTTGGTAGTATTTGAGATAACGGATTTGATCCCCGCAGTAATAGTAGTTCTATTCATAACCGGTTTAATGATTTTGGCATACAAATACGGAAAGGGCAAAGCACGAGTCTATCGTGTGCCCCGACACGGATACCGATCGCCAGACCTTGGGCAGCTCATAGTGAAAGCCAAATATGCAGTTAAGGCAACTAGCGCCGAACACGTGTATGACAGTCTACTGGAACGTTTGAATCATGGATACCGGCTAATTGAATGGATGGGAGAAAAACAAGGGAATACCATGAGGTTCATCCGTGAATTGGGGCCGCCAACAACCGTTTCATCACGAAAACTAAGCGATGTCGACAAATATTTGATAAGACTTACAGAGGTCCGCTCAGGAATCCCCATTTAGTTTGTGATGGTGGGCAGCGATTTACGGAACGGAGAAATAGAGTTCGACGTCACTATCCATCCGTCCCTGTACAAATTGGTTACTCAGCTCAAGCGGTTAGAATGTACCGATCAAGAAATACAAGAAGCTCAACACGAATGCATCCTTTTTGCAAATGAACTTAACGGAATAATGGGAGGGACGGAACTAGAGCGACCATCTATAGTCAGTCCGGTTGTATCGAGAACCGAAGTACGCAACCAGATATATATGTTTAGGGAGACGGATAATACGGGAAGTGATAGTAGTTTGGTTGATAGCGAAGAGAAGATATTGTTGGAACAATTCAGATCGCCTGAGATTTCTGAGTTGGTGAAACATGAATGTGTCCTTCTAGTACCAATCGGCTCAATCGAACAGCATGGTCCTCATCTACCTGTAAATACAGATATTGCAGGCGCAACAGAGATCGCGAAGCGATGTGCTCTTGCTGCCCCCGAAGACATCAAGGTTGTTGTTGGTGTCCCTATACCTTTCAGTTGGGAAGGTTTCCCTCTTGAACAGTATCTCGGTTCACTATGCATAAGAAGAGAGACTTTCATAAGTTTAGTTACAGAGGTAATCGAGAGCTACGTCAAGATGGGCTTTTCCAAGATCATAATGGTGAACGGGCACGGTCCCAATATGTATCCTCTCGGCGTTGTTTGTGAAAACGTAGGTGATAGAACTGGTGTAATGCCCGTCGCTGTGAACTATTGGACCCTTGCAGGAGAAGACATACTTAAAGGTGAGGCGAAGCCCTCTACATCTGACTGGCATTCCGGTGAATTCGAAACTAGTCTACAACTTGTGTTTCAGCCCAACCTAGTCGATATGTCGGTGGCGCGCAAGGGAATAATGCTCGTCCCCTCAAAGTACTTCACAGCAGATCTTCTAACCAGAGATAGCGTACCTATTATATACGAGGGAATAGGAAGAGGACAATATGCTCATTCTGAGGAAGCTTGGAAACTCGGAGTGTACGGTGATCCCACGAAAGCATCTCCTGAACTCGGGGAGAAATGTGTGAAGATCATAATCGACAGGTTACTGGACCTGATTCAGGAAATCAGAAAATGGGATACGAGGTGGTCGATCGCTGGCAAAGGTGAGTCAACGAAGTAATCCGAGATCGGACGATGATGCATGTTACCTAATATAGTACTAGATGAACCCACATTACCATCGCTAATGGTTTTTTGTCGCCAGAATTCCTGCTCACATGGCTGATCGGTAAGATGAAACGATGAGTTGAACTCACCGAGATTTAGAATAACAATTTTCCGACTTTTCTATGGCTTTGTGCAATAGCTCAAGCTCGCTTCGTCTACGTTTTTCCCATCCATTTTTCACACGTTCTTAGGCCTTCGATAGCATCTGTTGCACAGTCATCTGCTCCGATTTTTTCAGCATAAGCTTTTGTCGTAGGAGCTCCACCAATTATTACCTTCATGCGTTCTCGAACACCGGAGTTCCTTAAGGCATCTACGACAACTTTCATATATGGTAGAGTTGTCGAGATGAGAGCTGACATCCCAACTATATCTGCGTTGACTTCATGAGCCTTCTTCACAAAGGCTTCTGCCGACACGTCCACGCCGATATCGTAGACATCGAAGCCTGAAGACGCCATGAGTGTGGCAACGATGTTCTTTCCAATATCATGAAGATCGCCTTTTACGGTACCGATAACTATCGTTCCTTTCGCTATCTTTGATTCACCTTTCAGGTGGGGTTGAAGATAGTTCAGTACCGCTTTTGACACTTGACCTGCCATTATGAGCTCGGACAGAAAGTATTCTCCTCTCTCATACTTCTGTCCTACAATATCTAACGCCCTCGAGATGCCTTTCATCACAATATCATAGGCTGGAATACCTGCTTCTATCGCCTTCTTGCATGCCGCGGCAGCTTTTTCTGAATCGAATCCAACTGTACATGTGACAATCTCGTCAAGGACCTTTCTTTCCTCCAATCCTACCTACACCTCTCCACGTTCCACTTTAATCGGGTATCGACCATACTTACGTCCAGCCTTAAACATCGCGATAACATTTTGAGGTGGAACAGCTTTGCAGATGGAATTGGATGAGCTTAGTATGTAGCCACCTCTTGGGGCTGCTGTAGCAACGCGCTCCTTAACCTCTCTTTCAACATCCTCAGTGTTGCCGAAAGGAAGAGTGTATGAAACGTCAATATTTCCTAAGAGACATATACGATGCCCATATCTTTCCTTGATGTAGCCAATGTCCATACCCGCTTGAGGCTCAAGTGAATGAAGCCCGTCGATCCCTGTGCTTATGAGATCGTCTAAGATTGGATATAGATTACCGTCCGAATGAAGAATAACTTTAGCCCCTCTATTCTTAAACGTCTCTATCATTCTCTTGAGGCGAGGAACTACGAACTTCCGGTAAAGTTCAGGATGAAAGTAGGGTCCTCCTTTCCATGCACAGTCATCGCTTATGTCGATTACGTCAGCGCCTCTATCAATAAACTCCCTTCCCATTTCGATACTATAGTTTACGGTTATATCCATGATCTTTTCCGCGGCTTTCGGATTTTGATATAGGAAGGAGACAAGATTCTCTAACCCTGTATTCCAGACAGTGTTTTCGACAGGCCCCGGCACCCAGCAGTTAATCGCCATCTCATAATCCAGTTTCTTCAACTTCTTCCTTACGAATTCAACGTTATCGGATACGCCTTGCGTATGTGGATCTGGAGCGTGATAATTCTCCACATCTTCTATTGACTTAATAGGATGAGCGACTAGAAACGACTGATCGGTTTCAGCTATATACCGCCATGTTCTACCCCATTCATCCACCAGCAGGTTAGGTTCGATTTCAACCATCGGAATTAGCCACCCTTTCACCTCTCTGTCTCCAAGCCATTCTTTTGAAAAACCGGGTACAATGACGAAACTCATGTCTATTCCGAGCATCTTGTAGCAATGTAGGAGGCATTCAGGCTCTCCAAGGTAACCTTTAGACCTACGTCCGATAAGTTTCTCAACCACGCTTGCATTAATCCAGTGCTCATACAAAGGAACTGTATCAGGTTCCTGCAAACCTAGAGCAGCCAAAACTCTTTCCTTCGGACTCATCTTCAAAGAAAACACCTCTCTTGAACATTCAAGTCTAAATTATTAGAGACTAGCCTTTTACAGCGCCGAATGTCAATCCTCTTATGATGTATCTATAGGCGATCATCGTTAGGATTAGAGGTGGCGTCATCGTAATCAGCCCGACTGCGGCAAGATCCCAGTATCGCGGGCCTCTCAGCGTAATGTATCCGGCCATTTGCATCGGTAAGGTTTTAGCATTCTTAAATGTCAATGCGAGCGCGAATAAGAACTCATTCCAAGCGAAGATGAAGCAGATGACGGCTGTCACCGCGAGTCCCGGGAGGACCAAGGGTAGCACGACTCTTCTGAAGAGCTGAAGTCTTGAGCAACCATCTATCATAGCAGACTCCTCAAGCTCGATGGGTATCTTCGTGAAGAAGTCCTTGAGCAACCATACGGCCAAGGGAAGATTCATGGCGCCGTAAATCAGTATTAAGCTCACGACATTATCAAGTAGACCCACCGTCTTAAAGAGTATGAAGAATGGAATCACAGCGGCTATGGGTGGGAACATACGTTGAGAGAGAATAAAAAATTCTATGTCTCTATTTTTCCACTTTTTGAATTGGAATCTGGCTAGGGCGTAAGCTGCCGTTGAGCCGATTATCAACGTAAGAATGGAGCTACCCGTTGCTGCGATTAAACTGTTTCTCATGAAGAGGCCCAATTCTCCTATTGCCATGTACATTTCTGTTTTCTGCCAACCGAACACGTTATTCCAAGCTAGTAGCACCGGTTCATAGTCTATGAAAGGTAGGAAACGTGGAGCACCGGAGTAGACACTTGCCTCGTCCTTGAATGATGTAATCACCATCCAGTAGATTGGGAAGAGAGCGAAAAATATGGCGAATGCCACTACAATATAGTTGGCAATTATTCTAATTTTCCTTCTCAGCGATTTCGTGCGTCGAGCGATTTCCCCCATCTCTTCACATCCTGAACATTAGTCTTGAGTATACTCGAATGAAAGCCAGCATCAATGCAGTAACAATAATAAGTAATATGTAAGCTAGTGTCGAAGCATATCCTAGATTGAAACTAGTGAAGGTAACCACGTATGTGTAGAGGGAAGCAACCTCGGTCGAAGTGCCTGGTCCTCCTCCTGTCAGAACGTAGGCAAGATCAAATATTTTGAAGGCCTCTATGGATCTTAAGAGAAGTACTGTCAGAATCATCGGCATCATCAATGGCAACTTCAAATATCTTAAGCTCTGCCAGCCTGACACACCATCAATAGAACCTGCTTCAATTACTTCGACGGGCAATGCTTCGATGGCAGCAATCAATGTAAGGAACATAAATGGCGTCCACTGCCATACGTCAGCGATTACGATCGTCCATAGAGCGGTTGAAGGTTCTGACAACCATGACATAGGCTGGATCCCGAAGAGACCAAGAACATAGTTGAGCGGGCCATGCAGCCTATCAAAAATCGTTCTCCAATTATAGGAAATAGCGACCGGAGTTAATAACATTGGGAGCGTGATGCAAATTCTCATAAACCTTTGACCCTTAAGCTCTCCCGTTAGGAATAATGCCAATCCAAGCCCTAGAAAAAATTCTATGGTGACAGCAATGACAACAAAACTAACCGTTACCTGAATTGCATTTATGAATCTAGGGTCATCAAAAGCTTTGTAAAAGTTCCCTAGACCGACGAATATTATCTCCGGTCCGCGAGCTGGAATCCAAGAGTGGAAAACCAAGTACAGAGAAAATAGGAGAGGAAAGATAACCATTGCGAGGAGGTAAACGATGCAAGGGGCAACATAAAGGCTTTTCTCGTATTTTTCCCTCACATTTCTTCCCCAGACTCTCTTTTCCTAATAAAAAAGAGGGAGATTTGATGCCTGTCTGGTGCTTATTTCATGCCTAGATGCGCCTTATATGCGGCTATTTGCTTCTCTCTGCCGATTTCGTCAGTAACCTTGTCCCATTCCTTCGCCACTCGATCTAACGCGTCCTTGGCCGACAACTCCCCAGCTAAGGCCTTACATAGATATATCTCATAGATCTCCTCTGAGTACCGAGCAGCTCCGGGGATTCTCATATCAATCACCGCGTTTGGATGATCTGTTACATTGATTGTATTCTGAACGTAGGCTTTTGCATCCGCCTCTAACCACCCAGCTTTGATCCAGGGATCAAGCTCCAAGTGCGACTTGCGCCAAGGCTGGTAGCCACTATAGGGAGACGCCACATCAATCGCGCTGATCTCAGGGCTGATCATATATTTCACGAAACTCGATGCTGCATCAGGGTGCTTGCATGTCTTAGTTATATAGTATGACCACCCGTTGAAGCAGTGCACGGGCGCATAGTTCGGCTTATCCCATTTGACCCACTTCTGGTTTTTATAGTCCCAAGTTTCCATGGAACCTGGCGGTAGCGCCCAACGCATTTTGCCTTTACCCACCTTTGACTTTGGGTCCAAGAGAGTAGGTCCGATATCTCCCCAATCGATCGCCATTGCGACTTTGCCTGATATCGCTGGTTCGCTCATTACTGAAGCTCTTATCCAGTCTAGCCCGGGAGGATGACCTCTCTTCGTTATTTCAATGAACTTCTCTAGGCCTCTTACCCATCCCGGTTCATTAACTAAGGGCTTCATCGTGTCAGGGTCAAAGAAGAATATTCCCGGAGCGGGTGCAGGTGGAGATGGCATGACAGTATATGGAGAAGGCCAAGAGTATGAATACCAGTATGTCTGAGCTCGCGGTGCACAGCTATGTATGAATCCATAGTCTTTTTCACCGTCTCCGTTCCAGTCCCAACCCGTAAAATACTCTGCTACCTCAATGAGTTGATCCAATGTTGTAGGAGGACATGGGAGATCATAACCGTACTTGTCCTTGAACCTCTTCTGGTTCTCGGGATCTTTTAATAGGTCCTCCCGGTAATGCAGATACTGGTTATCATTATCGCATATTAAGCAGTATACATGCCCAGCCCATGTATCCTTTCGTTTAATCCCATCTGGAACGTCATCTTCCCAGCGTACTTCAGGATCCTTGACATATTCGTCCAATGGAATTACATAGGGAGACCAATCCCCAAGCCACATATTTGATGCCAGTAGAATGTCATAGATTGCAGCCCCGGTTATGAACGACTCAGTAACCTTCGGATATATGTCTGCATAGGCAAGTTCTATCACGTCTATCTTTCCACCAGTCATCTTACCCCATTCCGGTCCATGCTCCTTAATTGGACCGCTGATCCATGGTCCAGTCATAGTAGCCAAGGTGAGCGTAATGCCTTCGAAAGGCTTCGCGGGGGTTGGTGTAGGTGTTGGCGTAGGCGTGGGTGTAGGCGTAGGTGTTGTTGGAGGAGGCTTTGTTGCCTCATATATACCGTATCCTGCTGCTGCGACAACCGCGACAACAACGATTCCACCGCCGTACATCAAGTACTTACGTCTAGTGATCTTCGCTTTCTCTACTTCACTCAAAAGATATCACCATATTTTTTCCTGACCTTTGTCTGCTATCTATGATATATTTATCTTTTGTGTGTCTCAGATGTGTCTCGCGCATATCACAGTAAGGGATGGAAACCTAGGGACCTCATCTAGGACGGCCCTACTTCTTGAGTTGAGTGAAATCTCAAGCAGCAGGTTCCGGCTGCTTATGCACTAACCTTTCCTCAATGAAATGCTTGATGAATGCGCTCATTTCGTCAGGCATCTTATACAGGATTGACCTGCCGATCTTCCTATGTCTGACCAACAGCTTCCTGCCTTTCATCGATGAAAGCCTATGAAGATGGTTGCCCACGTACTCCACCTGCTCCAATCTGGAGAGTCGAGTAAAAGGTTTCTTCTTCTTGCCAGCCACTGCCAGATATTTATCCGCCAGCTCAGGGTTCTCGTACCTCAAGTGATCCAAGACCTTCGGAGCACAGATCTCAGAGCATCTAGAGGCTGCATACAAGATCAAGAGATTCTGAACACTCAACCTATGCAGGGAGCTCTTCACATCGACTGGGATCTCGAGAGGTCCGCTCACCTCTTTAAGCCTCAGCCTGTTCATGTACTCGTTCACCTCCCTACAATGCTCTAACAGCTCCTTAGCCTCCGTATCCGTCAAGATCGCGAGCTGCTCTCCGATGCCAAGTCTATCAGCGTACTCTTGAAACATATTCCGTCTAGCCTCATCTGACACGACGATCATTCTGGACGACCGTTCCTTGAGGAGATGAAGCTTCAACACAGCCTCCTCAATCGACTCTTCGACTTGAATCAACACCGGAACTATCGAGGAGCCTCTGCTCCAAATCAGATCCATCTTCTTCCCCCTAGCCAAAGGAGAAGCCGCATAATCTTCAAGCGGCAACTCTCCCTCTGAACCTGACACTTCGAAGCCGAAGGACCGCCCGATCTCTATCATCGCTTGCCTCAACTCGCACTTAACCGCTCTCTCGCTCTTCTCGCTTATGGCGATCGCCTCTCCTCAATTCTCTTCTTGACTTGTTCTACTCGCCGGCGAACAGAATCTTCGACGAACGCTTTGACATCCATGTATCCGCACTCAGGACAAGCTTCAATAATCTTCTCAACCTCCTGAACAAAGGCTTCAGGAAGTAGGATATGCTTCATAAATTTAACACACCTGCGAGACATCCATGTGATATTACTGAAAAAGCTATATAACCATATAGCATGTATCTGTAAGAAATCTACAGATCTGGGAGATCACATGGCTAAGAATTCTGGAAGAGAATGGAAGACGGTCCAGCTGCCGAAACGATTGCTTCACCACGTTGATAAGATCGTTGAGATTCAAGAGCTAGGCTATACTTCACGTTCAGAGTTCATCAAGGAGGCTGTACGCCTAAGAATCGAGGAGATAGAGAACAATCGGCGAGGATGCCCTAGGAGAGCAAATAGCTCTAAAACCTCATTCTGACACAGTCCTATTCGTTCCGAGTGGCATGCAAGGAACAAGAATATTCGAGTGAGAGACTCGAAGCTGGCGAGTCTCATTTATCAAAATTGATATTTCTTTACGCTTTCTTGGTTAGATCGAGGCCCTTTTGGACCATTTCGTCAGTTTGAAGAGGATCAAACTTCCTTGCATACGAGTATAGAGCGATATAAACGTCTCGATAGAATCACTCATGGAACAGTCTTCTTCAGGATCTTACAGACTTGACATACATCTGTCGTAGTAGGTTCACCGCAGTACTGGCAGTTCCTCAACTCTGTCTTCCCAGCATACCGCTTTAATGCGCTTCTCAACTTCTCAATCGACCTGAAGATTGTATATTTCGTTCCTGGATGCTTAATCTCCATCCTGTTCAACATGGATCGCATATCATT
>Ga0315309_1000652_pt1 | contig 21004 bp, 19 predicted proteins | sample TDP4_MG_FD_203080 | JGI IMG/M metagenome (GOLD analysis project Ga0315309, IMG submission 203080) | Freshwater sediment microbial communities from Lake Towuti, South Sulawesi, Indonesia - TDP4 | ecosystem: Environmental > Aquatic > Freshwater > Lake > Sediment | place: Indonesia: South Sulawesi... | reverse complement strand
TACGCGGAAGTAAAATGAATCCAGGGTGCACTCAGTCTCCCCACGATTTGCCCCTGGGCCAGGCTCTGCATGAACTCTTCCTTGTCGTTGAAAGGTGGCATCTCCACATAGGCCTGGCCGATTTCGCTGGCAGCGTGGGCGTCGCTACCGGCCGTGACCAGCAAGCCCCTTTGGCGAGCCAATTCCTCGGCCCGCCGATTGTCGGCCGGGAAAGTAGTCCGGGCATTGAAGGCTTCCAGCACGTCTACCTGGTCAATGATCTCCATCAGGTTGGCCCAGCGCATGGCCTCGCGCCGCAAGCGGTCCAACGGATGGGGAACGCCCACCACGCCCCCTTGCGCCCGGATGCGGGCGATAGTCTCTTGAAGAGAGAGCCCCTTGGGGATCTCTTCCTCCAGAAAGTAGGCGATGAACTCACCGGCGGGCGTCTTGATCTCCTCGCCGACGACAACCAACTCGTGAGCCATCTCCCGCAGGGCCAGGGCCCCGGCGATGGTATTGTGGTCGGTAATGGCCACCTTGTCGAGTCCCCGCCGCTGGCAGGTTTCGATGACGGTCTCCAACGAGGTCAACGAGTCTCTGGAATAGCGGGTATGAACGTGGAAATCAACCTTCATCTATCAACCCCTAACATTTGTCAACGTGCCCGCCGCTGCTCCAGCCGCCAGATGCGCTCCCATTCGGGCACGTCTTCATCCTCCAGGTTGCGCCGCAGCTCGATGATCTGGTCGCGCAGGATGGCCGCCTTCTCGAACTCTAACTCCGCCGCTGCCGCCTTCATCTGCTTCTCCAACTCCTTGATAAGCCGGAGGGCCTCCCCTCTGGGTATCTCCCCCACCCGGTACTCGGGTTTCTCCTCGGCCACCATCCGCACCCGGTCGGTCAGGTCCCTGATCTCCTTGACAATGCTGGCCGGCACGATGGCGTGCTCCTGGTTGTATTTCGTCTGGATGGCCCGACGGCGGTTTGTTTCGTCCATGGCGTAGCGCATGGAGTCGGTGATGGTGTCAGCGTACATGATCGCCTGGCCGTTGATGTGGCGGGCCGCTCGACCCATGGTCTGGATCAGCGAATTGCCGGAGCGCAGGAAGCCCTCCTTGTCGGCGTCCAGGATGGCTACCAGTGAAACCTCGGGCAGGTCCAGCCCCTCCCGTAGCAGATTGACCCCCACCACCACGTCGTAGACCCCCAGACGCAGGTCCCGCAGGATCTCTACCCGCTCGATGGTCTGAACTTCCGAGTGCAGGTAGTGGACCTTGATGCCCATCTCCATCAGGTAATCAGCCAGGTCCTCAGCCATGCGCTTGGTCAGAGTGGTCACCAGGGCCCGCTCCCCTCGCTCCACCCGCCGGGCGATCTGGCTGAGGAGGTCGTCAATCTGCCTCTCAGTGGGCTTGACGATTACCTCTGGATCAACCAGGCCAGTGGGGCGGATGATCTGCTCTACCACCTGTTCCGAATGTTCCAACTCGTAGGGGCCAGGCGTGGCTGAGGTGTAGACGGCCTGATGGATGTGCCCTTCAAACTCTTCGAAGCTGAGGGGCCGGTTGTCCAGGGCCGAGGGCAGACGGAAGCCATATTCCACCAGAGTCTCCTTGCGCGAGCGGTCGCCGTGATACATGCCCCTGATCTGGGGCACCGTCATGTGGGATTCGTCAATGATCATCAGGAAATCGTCAGGGTAGTAATCCAGCAGGCACCAGGGCCGGCTGCCCGGCGGGCGTTGAGAGAGGGGCCGGGAGTAGTTCTCAATGCCGGGGCAATAGCCCGTCTCCCTCAGCATTTCCAGATCGTATTTGGTGCGCTGTTCCAGGCGCTGGGCCTCCAGCAGTTTGCCCTGAGACAGCAGCTCGGCCAGCCGCTCCTCTAGCTCCTTCTCAATATCGGCGATGCCGAGCATCAGCTTCTCTTGGGGGGTGATAAAGTGCTTGGCCGGATAGATGTCAATGGCCTCGTGCTCGAGGAGCACTTCACCGGTCAGGGGGTCTACCTCGGTGATGCGCTCGACCTCGTCACCCCAGAATTCCACCCGGTAGGCGAACTCACTGTAAGCAGGGTAGATTTCCAGAGTGTCGCCCCGCACGCGGAATCGCCCCCTGGTAAAGTTCACGTCGTTGCGCTCGTAATAGATGTCCACCAGGTGGCGCAGCACCTTGTCCCGCTTGTGTACTGCACCTTGACGCAGATTGATCACCACCTTGCCGTATTCCGCCGGATCCCCTATGCCATAGATGCAAGAGACCGAAGCCACGATAATCACATCATGGCGGGAGAGGAGGGCCTGAGTGGCAGCCAGGCGCAGCTTATCAATCTCGTCGTTTATGTCGGCGTCCTTTTCAATATAGGTATCGGTGCGGGGGATGTAGGCCTCAGGTTGATAGTAGTCGTAGTAGCTGACAAAGTACTCCACAGCGTTGTGGGGGAAGAACTCACGGAACTCGCTGTACAATTGGGCAGCCAAGGTCTTGTTGTGAGCGATGACCAGAGTGGGGCGTTGGGCGCGCTCGATGATCTGAGCCATGACGTAAGTCTTGCCGGTGCCCGTGGCTCCAAGCAGGGTCTGGTACTGGTAGCCTTTCTCCAGACCCTCAATCAGTTTGTCAATGGCCTGAGGCTGGTCACCTGTCGGCTGGAAATCTGAGACGAGTTTGAATTCAGGCATAGCTCTTCCCTGTGTTGAATTCGATTCTGCTACGTCTTTTACCCAAAGTCAGTAGATCACAATTGCTCCCGCTGGGCCGCAGACTTCGGCGAGCTCAGTCGAGCCGTCCAGCGGCCTAAACGCGGACGGTGGTCCGCTTTGAGCCTCAAATCGTGATCTACCGAAAGTGCTGGTTTTCCGGATCTGAAACTCTAACCGTTTTCTAACCCTTTGCTTACCATATTCTAACCACTATATGCTAGAATGCAAAGTGGGAAGCGGGAAAACATCGCCAAAATACATCGCAGAACACCCGTACATCGCAGCTTCTTTGCAGCCGTTCCCTGATCCCCATAAATGAGGCGCTGGGCCTGTGCCCTCCTCGGCACCGCCGGCGCCTCGACTATTTTTGAAATGATACACTATCCAAACGGGAGAGGGTAAGGATGTTCTCCATCAGCCTATGCAAGATGTCAGCTTGCCTCCTGACTGTCTCCAGGAGTTCTATCCTCGGGGAGATTGTGTGAAGAAGGCGCGGGTAGGGACGTCGAGGGCAATGCATCGTTGTGGAAGGAAGAAAAGAAACCCCAGTCAAAAGAGATTCACAAGGAAAAATGGGACACCAGCTTGTAGCCTACCCCGCGTACATTGATGATGTAAGTGAATTGGGTTGGATCGGGCTCAATTTTGCGCCGCAGGTTCTTAATGTGGGGCCTGATGATCTCGCGGGCTTCGCTTTCATCGTCGCAATGGTACTTATGGACCTGCCTGACCAATTCTTGACACGAGACTACAAAGTCTACGCTGTTGGCCAGACAAGCCAACAACTCAAACTCTGTAGGAGTCAAATGGACTGGTTGTCCCTTGACGGTGACAACGTGTCTGTCCAGATCAATGATCAGGTCGCCCGTCTTCAAGGAGCCTTTCAGGGCAGGGCCTTCGAGACCCTCTTGCACGGCCCCGGCCGCTGCCTTCAACTCTGTGACTCGCTTCAGCTTGCCGCGTATAGCTGCTATCAGGTCTTCCTTTTCAACGGGTTTGACCAGATAGTCATCGGCTCCCATCTCCTTGCCCAGTCTGATGTCCTCCTTATCAGTCTTGGCCGTCAGGAAGATGAAAGGGATAGAGAGCCATCTCTCGTCTTGATGGGTTGCCTCGTAGAGCTCATAGCCGTTCATGCGTGGCATCATAATATCGGCTACGATGAGGTCCGGCGTCATCCTCTCCAGGATCCGCAGAGCCTCCAGACCATCGGCCGCAGTCAGAACCTGATAGCTTTCCATCTCCAGGGCGAGTCTGAGGGCGGCTGTCATGTCCGCATTGTCTTCGACCACCAGAATCATCTCTTTCATTGCTCTCGCTACCTCTTGCCCTGTACCTAATAGCCTTTTCCGTCTGCTGATCGGTATCGCTGCCCAGTCCCTCTCCAGGCTGCTTTGTTAAGAGAAAGGCTCACCATCAATTATACCACAAAAATGCTCTTTGGTCATCGTAGGCATAGTATATCACGCACTTGACCATCAGTCAACACGGCCAGCTCGCTCTCAGTTGAGTTCAGACCAAAAAGGTAGTATAATACCGGGGATCACATCGAGGAGGAATAGATAGACCATGAACCGAGAACAGGCCTGGGAGCTACTGACTGAATATACCAAGAATCCTAACCTCATCAAGCACGCCCTGGCCGTGGAGGCAGCCATGCAAGCCTACGCCCGCAAATTTGGTGAGGATGAGGAAAAGTGGGGCGTCGCGGGACTCATCCATGACTTTGATTACGAGAAGTTCCCCACCGTGCCGGAGCACACCACTGAAGGAGCCAGGATCATGCGCGAGTGGGGTTGGCCCGAGGAGTTCATCCACGCCATGCAATCCCACGCTGATTACAGCGGTGTCCCCCGTGATAGCTTGATGGAAAAGGCCCTCTTCGCCGTGGACGAACTGACGGGCCTCATCGTGGCCGTGGCTTTAGTGCGGCCATCCAAGAGCATCATGGATGTTAAGGTCAAGTCGGTCAAGAAAAAGTGGAAGGACAAAGCCTTTGCTGCAGGAGTGAACCGCCAGGACATCGAGAAGGGGGCAGCCGAGTTAGGCGTGGATTTGAGCGAGCATATCGCCATTGTCCTGGAGGCTATGCAAGGGATAGCCGACGAATTGGGGCTGGCGGAGCAGTGATGGCCCTCACCCACCCCCGCCCTTCGGGCACCCCCTCCCTCTCCCGGTTTGGGAGAGGGAGGGGGTGGGGGGGAGGGTGAGGGCTCAAGTCCTTTTCACCACAATGTCTCCGATGATATTAGCTGCCTCGTCGCCTCGGTCGGCGCAGTTGCTGAGATGGCGGTAAATCTCCCTGAGCTTCAACATCTCCACTATGTGTTCCACCTCTTTAGGTCCACTGAAAAGATCAGCGATGGCTTCCCGATATAGGTGCTCCACCTCATTCTCCAGAGTCTTGGCTCGCACGGCATGGTCGTTGGCCACGTTGGGGTGATCCTTCAAGCGCAGGACACCCAGGTGGATCTCCTCCGCAGCTTTCCGCAACTTGGAGACCATGTGTTGCAAATGGGGGTTCGGATCCACATCCAGAATCTCCATCTCATCAACGGTGGTGTAGCCGTAGTCAATGATGTCGTCAATAGCCCGCGAGAGGGCAAAGATGTCCTCCCGGTCAATGGGAGTGATAAAGGTATGGAGCAACTCGTCAATGAGGATGCGTCGCACTTCGTCGGCCTCTTTCTCAGCCTTGGTAACTCGGTTGGCCGTCTCCTCATTGGCATTTTTCATATAGTCCTCCAGAGCTTCCATGCCCTCCAGGGTCTTCGCTGCCTGCTCTATGAGCAGCCGCAGAAACTTGTCCTGTCGTGGTTTGAACAAATCTCTCCACCCCATCGTCTCTCCCCTTTCTATATCTGCCCCAGTAGATCCAGCAGCTTGTAGATCAGGACGGCCATTAGTGCAGTGACCGGGATGGTGACCACCCAGGCGGTGAAAATATTGCTGGCCACTCCCCAGCGCACTTTGGAGAGTCTCTCCGCCGAGCCCACGCCCATGATGGCTGAACCAACTACCTGGGTGGTGCTGACCGGTCCGCCCAGCAAGGCCGCCCCCAGGATGACAAAAGCCGAAGTAGCTTGAGAGGTAAAGCCATGGATGGGCCTGATCCTGTACATCCTGCCTCCCAGGGTCCTGATGATCCGCCAGCCCCCGCAAGCCGTGCCCAAAGAGATGGCCAGGGCGCTGATCAGAATGACCCACCAGGGGACGATAAAGTGCGACAGGTAGCCGGTGGTGACCAGGCCCATGGTAATGATGCCCATTGTCTTCTGCGCGTCGTTGGTGCCGTGGCTCAGGGCCAAAGCCAGGGAGGTCGCGATTTGCAAGCGCTTGAAAAGCCAGTTGATCCTGGGTGAAGCCCCTCGTGCCAGGAAGAGGACCAGTTTCATGAAGAGATACCCGATCAGTAGGCCCAGGATAGGTGAGAGGAAAAGAGCTACGAGCACTTTCTCCAGGCCCGCCATCTGGATCGTGCTCAGCCCAGAATCCGCGCTCACAGCCCCCACAAGCCCGCCGATCAAAGCGTGGGATGAACTGGAGGGGATACCGGAGAACCAGGTGACCAGATTCCAGATGATGGCGCTCAAGAGAGCAATCAGGATCACGCTGATGGTGATGGTGGCGGGATCCACAACGTCGTGACCGATGGTGGTGGCCACCGCCACGCCGAAAAGGAACGGAGCGCAGAAGTGAGCCACCGCACTGAGGGCAAGCGCCATGCGCGGAGACATGGCTCGCGAGGAGATGATGGTGGCCACCACGTTGCTGCTGTCGTGAAAGCCGTTCAGGAAGTCAAAGAGTACCGCCACACCAATCAGGGTGCCGACTAACGTCATTGCGCTTAAGAAAGGCTCCTTTCTGCACACGTGTGCAGGCTCAACATAAAGAAAAAAATCGTCGCACTATCTAAGGCGACGAAGGCCTCCGGTGAGCTTGTCTGACCCCTCTGGAAATCAGGTTCTCCCCGTCGTGCTGCTAATATGATGTTAGCATACTTTCGGCTTTTTGTCAACTCTGCAAGACAGACCCTAAGGGTTTCTAAAACCCTCGGGGTCTTGCTCAGCCTCCAATCTCTGACATGGCTCTCTCTCTTGGAGCAATACTTTCATCCAGGTGATGGCGCTCCGGCTTGGCCCCTATGGAGCGGATGAGCAACTCCCTGATCTCTGCCAGGTCAGCCCCCTGGCGGAGAGGAGTGCGCAGGTCAATCTCGTAGTCGGAAAGGAGGCAGGGGCGCAGGCGACCGTCGGCAGTGAGGCGCAGGCGGTTACACTGGTAGCAGAAGTGTTCGCTGACTGGGCTTATGAAGCCAATGGTACCCACGGCTCCAGGGAGGCGATAGTACCTGGCTGGGCCGTTGCCAATCCCCACTTTGACTGGAACGAGCGCGCCCAAAGCATCCTCGATCCGGCGGCGCACCTCGCCTACGGAAACGTAGCCATCACATGCCCAGGCGGTATTGGCTCCCAGGGGCATCAGTTCAATGAAACGCACGTGCCAGTCGCCCTCCAAGGTCAGTCGGGCAAAGTCCACCACCTCATCGTCGTTGAGGCCCCGCACCACCACAGTATTGACCTTGAGGGGCACGAGGCCCGCTTCCCTGGCGGCAGCAATGCCTTCAAACACTGTGGCCAGGTCTCCCTGGCGCGTTATCTGGCGGAATCGCTCAGGTCGCAAGGTGTCCAGGCTGACGTTGACCCGCTTCAGCCCCGCCTGGGCCAGTTCCGCCGCGTACCGGGCCAGAAGAGTACCATTAGTGGTCACGGCCAGGTCGTCAATGCCGGAGATACGGGCCAGCATACGCACCAACTCTACAAAGCCCAGGCGAACCAGCGGTTCGCCACCCGTCAGGCGGACCTTGCTGATGCCCAGGGAAGCTGCTGCCCAAACGATGAGCTCGATCTCCTCGTAGCGCAGGATTTCCTCGTGCGAGCGCCACGGCACTCCCTCCGGCGGCATACAGTACACACAGCGCAGGTTGCAGCGGTCAGTGACCGAAATCCGCAGGTAGCTGATGGGCCGGTTGAAATTGTCCAGATAAGGCATTGCTGCTTACCTCCAGGTGCCAGGCACTTATCAAGTGCCTGGCACCTTTATGATCGCTTACTGGGCCGCCCGCCACTCCTCGGAGTCGGGCACGAATAACGGTTGGCCGAACTTGTCCTTGCCAAACTCCCCGATCATTTTCTGAGTGGGCACCGAGGTGAACCAATTGATGAAACTCATAGCCAGGTCAAAGTTGACGTGGGGATGCACCTCCGGGTTGACGGCAATGATGCCATAGGGATTGAAGAGGATGGGATCACCCTCCACCAAAATAGGCAGGTCAATGCCTTCTAAAGTGCGGGCCAGGTAGGTGCCCCGGTCAGTGAGGGTGTAGGCCAGTTGTTCGTTGGCCATGGTCAGCACGGCCCCCATGCCCTGTCCAGCAGAGATGTACCAGTCGCCCTCGGGAGTGACCCCTGCCTTTTCCCAGATCTTCCTCTCCTTGGTGTGAGTCCCCGACTCGTCGCCTCGAGAGATGAACCGAGCCCTGGCCTCGGCGATCTTTTTGAAGGCCTCGGCCGCGTCGGTCATCCCCTTGATACCGGCTGGGTCGTCCTTGGAGCCGATGATGACAAAGTCGTTGTACATCAGGTCTTTGCGGTTGACCCCATAGCCAGCCTCAACGAAGGCGTCCTCCTTGGAACGGTCGTGGACCAGCACCACATCGCAGTTGCCGTCCTCGCCCAGCTTGAGGGCCTGACCGGTGCCCACGGCGATGACCTCGACTCTGGCGTTGTATTTGGCTTCAAAGTCGGGTAGAATGTAGGGCAGGAGACCAGAGTCTGCGGTGCTGGTGGTGGTGGCCAGGATGAGCTTTTCCGGCTCAGGTGGCTTGTAGGAGGCCATCAGCGCCCTGGCATCCTCAGACGCCGGGATCAAGATCTTCCATCCCGGCTGAATGATGGAGGGGTTGGCGATTTTGGCAAAGGCAGGGTCCTGGGCATTCCTGGCATTGGTGGCCGCTACAATGGCCGTGTAGGCCATACCGTTGCCCAGGTACTTTTCGGCCAAACTCCACAGGTTGTCGTCCTTCTGCACGGTGTAGACGGTCTCTCCGGCGCTCAGCGGAGCAGACTCGGCCACTCCCAGCCCCAGAGGCAACAGCAACGACAGCAGAAGGACTGAGATGAACAGACGCAATTGGATGCGAGACATTTCCTTTCCTCCTTCGGATTTTAATACACCATCTCTCCGCGCACGAAAGCCGCGGTGCGAGGGTCTCGCGGAGCTTCAAAGAACTCTCGCACCGACGCCACTTCCACGACTTTGCCCTCCAGCAGCAAGGCCACCCGGTGAGCCAGGCGTTTAGCCTGAAAGACGTTGTGGGTGACCAGCACCATCGTCGTGCCCTGTTCCCGATTCAGGTCGGTCACAATGTCTTCGATGAGGCCGACGTTGTAGGGATCCAGGTTAGCCGTGGGCTCGTCCAGAAGCAGCACCTCGGGCTCGATGACTATGGCCCGTGCCAGGGCCACCCGCTGGGCTTCTCCGCCAGAGAGAAATCGGGCCCGTTCTCTAATCATGTCCGAGAGCCCTACCTGCTTCAAAACCTCTTTGACCTTGCGCTGCACCTCTCTGTCTCCTCTGATCTTGAGACCGTAGGCCACATTCCCATAGACTGAAGTGTTGAGCAGGACCGGACGCTGAAAGACCGTGGTCACGCGGCGTCGCACGTCCAGAGGGACGCGGCTGCCGTTGGCCGAATAGTAGTCTTTGAAATGCAGTTGCCCACAGGTGGGTGATTCCAGAAAATCCAACAGGCGCAGCAGAGTGCTTTTGCCTGTCCCGCTGGGGCCCACGACGCCAAAAATCTCTCCCCGCTGAATTTCCAGGAAATCCACGCGGAGGACCTCCCGCGGACCGTAGGCTTTGCTCACCTTCTCCAGACGGTAGATTGCATCGTTCATGGCTCGAAGGCCCTCCCTTGTAAGCGCAACATCATCACGTTGGCCAGGAACGACAGACTCAGGAGGATGATCCCCAAAGCCATGGCCAGGTCAAAGTTGCCTTTGTTCGTCTCCAGGACGATGGCCGTGGTCAAGACGCGGGTAGCGCCCTCGATGTTCCCACCGACCATCATCACCGCCCCCACCTCGGAGATGATGCTGCCGAACCCGGCGATGATAGAGACAATGACCCCCAGCCGCGCTTCCATCAGAATAGCCAGGGTGGCTTGCAAGTTGGTGGCTCCCAGGGAGAGGACCTGTTGGCGTAGGTTGGGGTCAACGCCCATCACAGCGGCCATGGTGAATCCAGCTACCAAAGGGAAGGAGATGATCGCCTGAGCGACGACCATAGCGTTGACAGTGAAGAGGCGCGGGATGAGGGGGAGTTCCAGAGAACCCAGAGGTCCGCTGCGGGAGAGCATCAAGTAGACAAAGAGGCCCACCACCACTGGCGGGAAGCCCATGCCGGTGTAGAGGAGGGCGATGACCAATCGCCGCCCGAGGAAGCGGGTCAGCCCCAGCCAACTGCCCAGGGGGATGCCCACCAGGGTGCTGAACAGGAGAGCGGTCCCCGTGACCCGCAGGGACACGGCCACAATCTGCATCAGGGCCGGGTCGCGGGTGATGATCAATTGGATAGCCTGGATCAAGCCATTGACAATTTCGTCAATGATGACACCTCATGCGTGATGCGTGATGCGCTAGAAACATCCCAACTGGCAGGGCCCGATCTTTAACCCCAAAGCCTCGGCGGCGTTGCTCACTGCCAGCCGCTCCAGGCCGAACTCGGCCGCTATCTGCCACAGCTTGAGGCACGGTATGTTCCCCTCGACAACTATTGAGCGAAGGCGCTCCATGAGTTTCTCGTCTTTTTTGGCCGTGGAGCGCAGGATCTTGCTCTTCCCCTCGGCCTTGGGACCGTAGCCAAAGCAGCCCAGTTGGCATAGGGAAATGGCGACTTCCATCTCGTCCGCTGTCTGGCCCACCTGCAAGGGCTTCACGTTGAGCTCATAAGCAATGACGTGGGCCACGGTACAGGGTAGTTGTCCGTTGACCAGCGAGCTTTCGATTTTTGCTTTGATCTCTTCTGTCACTGTATCTCCCCTCACTCCCGAAACGATTAGCAATATGTGGCACAAAAAACCGGCTCCTCCTCGAAAGGAGAGGCCGGCAATCGGTTAAAGCTAAAGGCCAACTTTCTCCTTTCCAAATAACGGGGGGCACCAGCGTTTCCACCGATACCGTTGGGACAAACAACGGACACGGGACCTTCATCCACGTGACTCCCGCTCAATCCGACCAATCTCTGGGGTCCGTCGGCAGTCCACTGCGGCCACAAGCCATAGGCCCTCAGTGGCGAGGTGCCTTTAGGCCATGGGGCTCGGAGAACTGGCTATGCAATTTTGACGCTTGCTATTTTACATCATCTTGCCCAAAAAGGCAAACGATGGCTCTTACTTCGTACTCGGGCCTTATGATCTACTTGTTGCTACCTCACAACTCCACGAAATAGGCCTCGCAGGCCTGGTCAATCAGATCCTTGGTCAGAACGGGCGGCCTGTTTTGATAGCGGGCAATGTCAATCAACTGATCAATGATATCCCGCGGATGACAGGCCCGCAACGGTATTTGGGGCTTGATGTACTGTTCCTGCAAAAGGTAAGCCAAAGCCTTCTCGTCGTAGGGCACTCCTTTTTGGGCACAGACACGCTTGAAAATCTCACGGTAGTCCTCAAAGGAGGGATCGCGGATTTCGATCTTGTGCCGGATACGGCGCAGGAAAGCCTCATCAACGAGGTCCGTCGGAGCCAGGTTGGTGGCGAAGGCGATCAACACATCAAAGGGGATCTCGATCTTCCGACCGGTATGCAAGGTCAGGAAATCCACTCTCTTCTCCAAAGGCACAATCCAGCGGTTCAAGAGTGCGCGGGGCCGTACCTGCTGGCGTCCAAAGTCATCAATGAGGAGCATTCCACCGTTGGCTCGCATCTGGAAAGGAGCTTCATAGTATTTGGACACGTTGTCGTAGACCAGATCCAGGCCTTCCAGTGTAAGTTCACCACCGGTAACTATGAACGGCCGATGAATCTTAACCCATCGCCTGTCCATCTTGTTCCCTTTCTTGGATGAGCTCGCTCCTCCATTTTCTTCTTTCACCGGTCTATGATTGATGCTGTCAAAGACTTTGATAATCTGACCATCCACCTCAACGGCATAAGGTACGTAGATATCGTCTCTGAATATCATCATTCCGATGGATTCAGCGATGGCTGTCTTGCCGTTGCCGGGCGGGCCGAAGAGAAAGATCGAACGGCCTGAATTCACAGCCGGCCCCACTTGGCTGAAGATCCGTTCGTTGAGGACCAGATGTGAGAGAGCCTGGCGCACGACCCTTTGATGGATAGCTACGTTCTGCAAAGGTTGTCGGCGGAAAGCATCCGTATAAGCCTCGAGAGGCAGGGGTGCTGGACCAACATATTGGCCCCGGTCCAGCACCTCTCGTGCTTTCTCACTTCCTTTTACCGAGATAACGTATTGATACCCCGACTCGCCCAGGCCGCCAGCACCCTTGACTTCACAAAACTGCTCTCGCTTCAGAAATTCCAGTACCTCATCCACCACCCCGGAGTAAGGTAACTTCATCGTATCGGCGATCTCATACCCTGAAATATAGCCTTCAAAGTACATTATCTTTATAGCCAGGTCAGCTAAAAAACCCAGCCCCAGCCCCGTCTCCTCAATGGATTTGGGCATGGGCGGCTCAAAAGGCAGGGTTGGCGGGGCTGTGGCTTCCCGAACGTTCAAAGGCATATCCATGAATCCACTCCTTAGTTCTCAAATGCCACCTTAAAAGCACTTTTTGATAGCGCTTCATCAAAGTGACTTCTCTAGTTGTGAAAAGTATACCATATCAGAGGTAACAAATCAAATTGTAACGCAGAAATTGACGGAGTTTCTAGAAAATGTTATACTTGGAATATCATTTCTTGGGAGAGGAGGAAACTTTAATGCGAGTCATAAGGCAAACCCTTGCCAGGTTGGGCATCGTCAGCGAGATATTTGTCTTTCTATGGCGACGCAAGCTCTGGTGGCTCATCCCGATGGTCACAGTGCTGATCCTTTTTGGGTTGCTGCTCATCTTCGCCCAAGCCTCTGCCGTAGCACCCTTCATTTATACGCTTTTCTAGTGTATCGTCGGTTCTATGCCCGTCGCTTGCGGCGGAGGTGGGGACACCAATGCTGCAGGCTAACCATCACCGGAGGTAAAAGAAAATGGTACAGAACATCCACTGGCTAGGCCACGATAGCTTCAGGATTGATGGCAAGGCGACTATCTACGTTGACCCCTGGAATCTCAGCGCCGGGGCCCCCAAAGCGGACCTGATCCTCATCACCCACGATCATTATGACCATTGCTCGCCCGATGATGTGGCCAGGATCAGTAAAGAGGGCACGGTTATCGTGACCATCGCCGCCGCCGCCCGCCAACTCAAAGGCGACGTGCGCGTCGTCAGAGCGGGAGATAGCCTGACTGTGGGCGACACTTCCATTGAGGTCGTACCGGCCTACAACGTGAACAAGCACTTCCACCCGCAATCAGCCGGTCATGTCGGTTTCATCTTCACTATGGGAGACCAACGCATCTATCACGCCGGCGACACCGACCTCATCCCTGAGATGGACAGCATCCAGGCTGACATCGCTTTGCTGCCAGTGAGCGGCAAGTACGTCATGACTGCCGACGAGGCCGTCCAGGCCGCCCAGAAGATCAAGCCCCAGGTAGCCATTCCCATGCACTACGGCGCGGGTGTGGCCGGCAGCATCAAAGACGCCAAACGCTTCCACGACCGACTCCAGGGGAAGGTAGAAGTCGTCATCCTGCCCCAGGAGTAACCCTGTGTCCAGGCGCATAACAAAAAGGGTAGTCTCTCTTTAAAGAGAAAGAAGAAGCCTACCCCCTTCTCGCTTACTCCCCACAGATTCAGATGCAGGAGATACCCGGAGCCGCCTCTCCGGTCTCCCTGACATAAAGCTAAGCTGTCTCCTCCAAGCCCCAGACCACGGGATGTTCCGACTGGGTCAAAAGCAGAGGACCTGCCTTGCCCAGGATAGTCTCAGCCTTGATGATGCATTTTTTGATGTCACGCCGCGAGGGTATCTCGTACATCACATCCAACAAGGTCTCCTCGATGATCGTTCTGAGCCCTCGGGCTCCGGTTTTGCGCTTCAAGGCTTCCTCAGCCGCCGTGTCCAGGGCTTCGTCGGTGAATATCAATTCAACGTTATCCAGAGCGAAGAGGCGCTGGAACTGCTTGACGATAGCGTTCTTAGGCTCGGTCAGGATGGCAACCATCGTCTCCTTATCGAGAGGATCGACGCTGACCGTCACTGGCAGACGCCCCACGAACTCCGGGATTAGGCCGTACTTCAACAAATCGTCGGGAATGATTTGGCGCAGTAACTCAGCCGAAGTCAGTTCCCGATTCTTTTGACCCTCTGTCCCCTTGGCGAACCCTACCGTGCCCCTGGCGCCGACCCGTTCAGCCACGATCCTGTCCAGGTCGTCAAAGGCCCCACCGCAGATGAAGAGGATATTGGTGGTATCGAGCTGGATGAAATCCTGGTGCGGGTGCTTGCGCCCGCCCTGAGGGGGGACATTGGCCACCGTGCCTTCGATGATCTTGAGCAGCGCTTGTTGTACGCCTTCACCGGAAACATCGCGGGTTATGGAAGGGTTGTCGCCGCTCTTACGAGCCGTCTTGTCAATTTCATCTATGTAAACGATGCCCCGCTCAGCCCGAGCGATGTCGTAATCAGCGGCCTGGATTAAGCGGAGGAGAATGTTCTCCACATCCTCTCCCACATAGCCCGCTTCGGTCAGGGCCGTGGCGTCAGCGATGGAGAAGGGTACGTCCAGGATTTTGGCCAGGGTTTGAGCCAGAAGCGTTTTGCCGCACCCCGTGGGCCCGATGAGCAGGATGTTGCTCTTTTGCAACTCCACATCATCAACCTTGCCCTCAGCCAGTATGCGTTTGTAGTGATTGTAAACGGCCACAGAAAGGACCTTCTTAGCTCGATCCTGACCGATGACGTATTCATTCAAACGCTCGTAGATTTCCTTGGGCGAGAGAATTCTATGGGTGAAGAGCTCGCGAGGCGGCAAAGGTTGATCTTCCGCCAGTATCTCCTGACATAGCTCCACACATTCATCACAAATGAAGATCTCGTCGGGACCGGCGATCAGACGGTTGACCTCATCCTGGGCTCGCCGGCAAAAAGAGCAATATTGAGTGCTACCCTGCCTGAATCTAGCTGCCATCCTGGCCTGCTCCCTCCTCTTCCTCGCCAGAGCCACCTAACACTTCATCAACGATGCCGTATTCCACGGCTTCCCTGGCATTCATGAAGTAGTCACGGTCGAAATCCTTGGTCAGGCGCTCGATGCTCTGGCCGGTGTGTTGGGCCAGGAGGTTTTTGATCAGGTCTTCAACCCGCAGCAACTCGTTGAGCTGGATGCGCACGTCAGGAGCATAGCCACGGGCCGCGCCACCGGCGGGATGCATGTGGATGGTGGCATGGGGCAGGGCGTAGCGCTTGCCCTTGGTGCCAGCCGCCAGGAGAACGGTGCCCAAACTGGCCGTCCAGCCCACGGCGATAGTGGAGACGGAGGCTCGTATCAATTGCATGGTATCGTAGACGGCCAGACCGGGGTAGATTTCGCCCCCGGGGCAATTGATGTAGAGAGATATTTCTTTCTCAGGGTCCTCGCGGTCAAGAAAAAGAAGTTGAGCCACAATCAGGTTGGCCACCTGATCGTTGATAGGCGTACCCAGGAAGATAATCCTTTCTTTGAGCAGCAGAGAGTAGATGTCATAAGCCCGCTCACCGCGCCCTGTGCTCTCAATAACCATGGGGATCAGACTGTTCATAGTATGTGTCAGCTCCTTTCCAGCAACTCATGGGGGCAAAATAGTGACCCTCCAACGTTTAGTCGGTAGGGTCAGCCTCACTATCCTCTGCTGATTCAAGTTCTACAGCCTCTTCGTCCTCCGCTGGGAGTGGAAGCTTTACCTCGTCCTCTGAAGCCTGGGCCTCCTCCGGCCCGGCTGTCTCATCCACCTCGTCTATCTCATCCTCCACCTCACCCCTGGCGATGGCTACCAAGCGTTGGAGGGCCTTGTTGGTCAATAGATCCGAGGCGATGGAACGCATGTTATCCGGTGAGGAGAAGACATCGCGAGCCTTGTCGGCCTGCTCGCCAAAAGCCAAACTCATGCGCTCGATCTGGGTCCCAACCTCCTCTTCCTCGACCGTGATATCCTCCAACTCGACCACCTTTCCCAGGGCCAATCCCCGTTTCAGGCGCTCCGCAGCCCGGGGACGTAATTCGTCTCGATATTCTTCTTTGCTTTTTTTGTTTATCTCCAACCAATTATCGAGGTTCAGGCCCTCCCGCTGTCTCAAGGCCCGATCCTGTTCTTCTAAAAGATTATCCAGTTCACGTTCCAAGAGAACCGGGGGAAACTCTATCCGGGCTCTCTCCACCGTAGCGGTCAAGACCTCGCTGGCGAAACGGCTCTCGGCCTCCCGCTCAGCCTCAGCCTGTAAGCCCTCGCGTACTTTGGCCTTTAGGTCGTCAAAGGTTTCTACACTGACGGTCCTGGCTAAATCATCGTCCAGCTCTGGCAGCACCAATTCCTTGAGATCGTGGAGGTGGACTTTGAAGTGGCTCTCTTTGCCTGCCAGCTTCTCGTTGGCTAAATCCTCTGGATAGGTCAGGTCAAATTCCCGATCCTCACCGATGCCCATACCCACTATTTGCTCGTTGAATCCGGGCAAGGGATAAGGGGACTCAGCCCTCAAGAGGAGAGCTCGTTCCTGATTGCTGAGAACCACCTCCCCCTCGACCGTGCTCTCGATATCTATGGTAGCCTGGTCACCCAGTTGGGCAGGCCGTTCAACTGGCTGCCACTGGCTATGCTGTGCCTGGATGCGCTTGAGAGCAGCTTCGACTTCCTCATCGTTGACCGTCACTTCGGGCGGGGTGAGCCGCAATTGGCGATAGTCCCCCAGTTCAACGATGGGTGCTACAGGTACCATCATCTTCAAAACCATTGGCTCGAACTGAAAGTCCACCAGTTCAGCCTGGGCGAAAGGTTCGATGCCTTCTTTCTCCAAGGCCTCCTTGAAGACAGCCTGGCCCAAGTCTTCTAAAGCTTCCCGATAGAGAGCATCCTTGCCAAAGAAGCGTAGCACAACATCGTAAGGGGCTTTGCCTGGTCGGAAGCCGGGAATACGCCTCCGTTTGGAGACGCGCCGCGCCACACGCCGCAGCTCCTGCTCCACCCGCTCCTCATCAACTTCAATCGTTAATTCAACCTGACAGTTCTGAAGTCTCTCCGTGGTAACTTTCAAAACCCTTACCCCTTTAACGCCATTCGCTGTGGCTTCACCATTATCATTATAGCACAAAACCCGCACACGCGCTAGTTCAGGCGGCGACTATTATACAGCAACTTGTGGAAAAGGCAAAAAACCGGCAGGCAGTTTCAGGAGCATTGCTATAGAACCTCTCAACTAAAACAGGTTGAAGCACTTTTTGTCAACATGGGTGAAATCTGTTATAATAGCCCCGTTCGCTGGAACAGACTCCTACTTTCTTCTACCACTGTTGCGCCACTATTGCGGCACAGGCGGTACAGGCAAAGGATAACTGAAAAACATGAACCCAAATTTAGCGTCACTAATCGAAGCTGTACCTCTCTTCAGTCGTCTCTCTGGAAAGGAGAGGGATGAGCTTGTCCAACGGCTGCGTCGCCAGGAGCATGACCAGGGCACTGTGATCTTTACTACTGGTCTCCCTGGTGATGAGATGCATTTAATTGAGTCGGGATCGGTTGAACTATCAACCGATGAAGGGGCAGTCATTGGCAGTGTAGGAGCGGGGGGTTTGCTGGGTGATATGGATTTGCTCCTGGGGCGATCCCGCTCTGTGGAAGCGCTGGCGAGATCAGATGTGGTGCTGTGGACTCTGAGGGACCGTGACCTCAATGAGCTGCTCGAGAAGCACCCCTCGCTGGGCGTAAGGCTGAGCCTGGCTTTAGGCGCTCCCATCGCACAGATCAAGCCATCCTTAATAGAACAACGCCTCAAGCCTCTCCCTCTCCTAGCCAATCTGGGCCTGGAGGAACTGACCGCTGTCGTGAATACGCTAAGCATCAAAGAGTTCCCTCAAGGTGAATTTCTCTTCCGAAGCGGCACCCCGGTCGAAAGGATGTTCATTATTGAATCCGGTCGCGTGAGTCTACTCCCCACAGGGGCCAAAGTGAAAGAAGCAGGTGAAGAATTAAAAGAGGGAGCCACCTTGGGCCAGATGGAGGTCATAATGGGTAGCTCTTACTCCGCCACCGCCCAGGCTCAGACAAACGTCATCGTCTGGACCCTGAGCCGCAAGGCCCTCCAGGATCTGGCCGCCCGACATCCGACCATCAATGCCAACCAGGATCAACTCTTGCAGGCCTATCTGAGCTCTAAAGAGGAGACCCCATCTACCAAAGGACTGAGGAGGCTCCCGCTTTTCGCTGACTTGCCAGATGAAGCCCTGCAAGAGGTGGCTGGACGGTTGCTGCTGCGACAGGCCTCGCCGGGCGAAGAAATCTTTGTCAAGTGGTCGCCGACCGATGCGCTGCACCTGATCGAATCGGGCCAGGTGGAAGTAGTGACTCGTCTGGAGGGGGACGACGTCTTCGGCGACAAGGCGCTGCTGATGCCCAGGAAACGGGCGATGACAGTCCAAGCGGTGACCGAGGTCAAACTCTGGATGCTGCGCCGATCTGATCTCGATGAATTGGCTCTGCGATACCCCAGCGTTGGCGCGGCCTTACACAAACTCCTCTCTCAAAGCCTGACCAGCGTAGCCCGCTTTGAAAGTGTGCCCCGAGTGAAGGAAGCAATAGCTGAAGAAAAGGCTCCTCCGCTGCCTGAAGACTTCGGCGAGCTCAGTCGAGCCGCTCGCCCTGCTCCTCCTTCAGCCCATCCGCTGCCCGAAGCTCGCCCTGCCCCTGCTCCAGCACCTCCACGGCCTAAGCGCCGGAAGGCATTTGGTCTGGCGGAAAAGATGCAAAATGTGACACAAGGGATCAAAGAGAGTGTTCTAGGGACAGCCCTCTGGCTGGTCTCGTTGAGCACGGGAGGCAAGCTGCGGCTCTTGCTTCTGCTGTTGCTGGTGGCTTGGCTCTGCGGCATCACCATACCAGCTACACTGCTCACTATCCGGTCGGCCGAACGAGGCTGGGCGGCACTCCTGCCACTGCCTGAGGCCAAGCCGCCCTTGACCTCTCAACCAACGCTGGCCTTGTCGCCATCTCAACTTATCTCCCCAACATCTATGGCTTCTTCCGCTGTCGCAACCGCCGAGACGGTGGAGGCAACCGCGTCGCCTGCTGAAGACGAAACCATGGAACCCACAGCCACCTCTCTGGCTACTGAAGCGCCATCACCAACCGCTACGCCCAGCGTGCCTACGCGGGCGCGCATCACAGGCGACGGTCTGCAAGTGCGGGTTGGCCCCGGGACCGCTTACGAAGTGAGAGCCTCTCTGGCGGAAGGTGACGAGGTGACTGTCCTGGGGCGAGATGAGATGGGCGATTGGGTGAAAGTCGGTCTGGACAGCGGTGAGGAGGGTTGGGTGGCCGCCGAGTTCGTAGACGTGGGGGGCAACCTGAAAGCGGTGCCAGTGATCACACCGGAACCCATCGTGACCCCAACAGTGGAGTTGACGCCCACGGCCAGGCCTTCGCCAACGGTTCCCCCCGAAGCTACAGCCGCTCCGACTCCAGTGCCCACGGTCACAGTGCCCATACCCTCACGCACCACCGGCGGTGGCCTGCGCATGAGGTCTGGCCCTGGGACCGACTACAGAGTGTTGCTTCTCCTGGCCGAGGGCCAAGAGGTAGATGTGCTGGGGCGAGATGAGGCGGGCGAATGGTTGAAAATCAGTCTGGACAGCGGCGAGGAGGGCTGGGTGACTACCGAGTTCGTAGATGTGGGCGTTGCCGTGGAGGCTCTGCCGATAGCAGCGCCTTGAAAGTGTTGGCCGAGGGTGTTGTGACGCATGAAGGGCCACTTCCATCACAGGTTGGGAGTGGCCCTTTGGCATGGGGAAGGCGAGATTTGAACTCGCACGGATTTCTCCACGTGATCCTAAGTCACGCTCGTCTGCCCATTCCGACACTTCCCCGTCGCTGTGGACATTATACTATCAACGACCGATTTTGGCAAGTGAATGCTCCGTGCTAATCAATCACTGCGAGGCCCTGCACCAATCGCTCCAGCACAGGCGGCAGAAACAGAAGGACAAAGTTGACCACAGCGTGACAGGCGATACTGGCCGCCAGCCCATATTGATTGCAGACGTAGCCGTAGACGAATCCCAGTAACCCCATGCTGAGCACTACAGCCAGCAAGATAAGGGCAAAGCTCCTGAAGACAGGCAGAAAGAACACCGCTCCGGCCAGGCCGTAGAGCACGGCTGCGCTGGGGAGACCTCGCTCGCGCTGCAAGACGCCTCTAAAATACAGCTCCTCAACAGGGGCTGACACAAAGGTCAAAGCCTGAAAAAGGGCAGCCTGGCTCGGCATGGGGAAGAGCCGAGTGGAACTGGCATTGAGAACGCCTTTGGCGGCCAGGAGGAAGGGCAGGGAGATAATGAGACCCACTATAGCCCCGCGCCCCAGGTTGGCTAAGCTATATCGGGTTGTCACAGGCTTCCATCCGGCGTAGATCAGGCTCAGGGCCAGCAGGGTTGACCAGAGAAGGGTCAAACGAACCTCTGGGTTCACCTGGAGGCTACCCAGGCCCACACCCGCAAAGATCAAATAGGCGAGATAAGGGTCGAGATCCCGACGGCTTGATTTGCTGCTGCGGTTTTTGCTCCTGCGTCTGGGGCTCACCGTCGCTCTCCCATCCGCTTTTCACTTGCCTTCCATCACCTGATGTACCACCGCCAGAGCCTTTTCGATATCTTCGGCCCCGATTCCGTAATGGGTTACGGCCCTGAAGCGTCGTGGGCCAGTGGGTAGCATCTTCACCCCGCCCTCGCGAAGCCTGGTCAGAAACTGGTCAGGCTCCAGGCCACCATCGAGTAAATCGAAGTAGACAATGTTGGTCTGCACCCGTTCCAGGTCAACGGAAAGACCCGCTATTTCGGCCAGGCCCTCGGCCAAGCGGCGGGCATTGACGTGGTCTTCGGCCAGGCGATCAATCATTTGCTCCAGAGCCACCACGCCAGCCGCGGCGATAATGCCCGCCTGACGCATCCCGC
>Ga0315309_1000650_pt1 | contig 21074 bp, 14 predicted proteins | sample TDP4_MG_FD_203080 | JGI IMG/M metagenome (GOLD analysis project Ga0315309, IMG submission 203080) | Freshwater sediment microbial communities from Lake Towuti, South Sulawesi, Indonesia - TDP4 | ecosystem: Environmental > Aquatic > Freshwater > Lake > Sediment | place: Indonesia: South Sulawesi... | reverse complement strand
GTCTCTGTCTCTACCTCAGCCCGCACTTGCCCGCCTAAAATATACACATAACCTCTCTCAGTCTTCCACCTCTTAACCCTGCCTCTCCTCACCAACCAAGCCAAAACCCCCGACAGAGTGGAAGCAGGATAATGAACTGCATTAGCCCTCAACGCCTCAACCAACTCAGGCAACGTCCTAGGCGCCTGTCTACCCCAATCAGACTCCAACAACCGCAAAACAGCCTCACTACAACTACCAGACCCCCCAATGACAGGCAAAGCAGAAGAACCCTTCTCCCCGCCAACACCAGAAGCAGCCTCAACACCAACCGCTCCGAAAGCCTCAACAACACCCGCAACCAAACTAGGCAACTCCCTGATAGTCTGCATCACTTCATCCCGACTCCCACTGACCTCAATCTCGCAACCACCAAAACGAACACGAAACGAAAAAGGCACGCTCGAACCCGACATGAAACACCACCCCAACCAATATGACAACAACCACTTTTAGAATTTACCACACAAACCTCAAGAAAACCTTAAAAGAACCCAAACAAACTCATTAACCATAAAACAAAGAGGGAATCAAACGTGCCAACCCACGGAAGCCTGGCAAAAGCGGGAAAAGTGCGCTCCCAAACACCAAAGATAGCGCCCACGCCGAAGAAGGGACGCATACCCAGAGTACGCGCCAGACGCAACTACGAGAAGAGAATAGTTCTCCAGAGAAAGACGGGACAAAACTGGATTTAGGCTCTCCTTTCTTCAGCAACGTCTACCTTAAAAGCACTCCAAACGCTAAACATTAGGGCGTACAAGTGACCATCCATGCACGCAGACCTAGTTCTACTGAACGGAAACTTCATAACAATGAACCCCGCTCAACCACACGCGCAAGCGGTCGCCATCAAAGACACAAAAATAACCGAGGTCGGAACAAACAGAAAAATCAAGCCATGGATGGGAAACAAAACAAAAATCATAGACCTCAGAGGAAAAACAGTCGTTCCAGGCTTGATCGACACCCACGTACACATGGCAAACTTCGGAAAATCTCTAACACGCATCGACCTAAGAGGAGCCAAATCCATCAAGGAAATCCAGAAAAAAGTCAAGGAACGAGCAGGAGAGACGCCCAGAGGAAGGTGGATTCTCGGCAGAGGATGGGACCAAGACCGCCTCAGAGAGAAGCGATACCCAACGAGATGGGACCTCGACGAAACCTCGCCTCACCACCCCGTCGTCCTCAACAGAGTCTGCGGCCACGTGTCAGTGGTGAACACAAAAGCCTTGAGATTAGCGGGCATAACGAAAGAAACACGTCCACCCAGAGGCGGGCAGATCGACAGAGACCCAAAAACAAGCGAGCCCACGGGAATACTGCGAGAGAACGCCATGAAGCTCGTCTGGGACAGGGTTCCAGAGCCGAGTGAAGAAGAACTAATCAACGCCTGCAGTTTGGCTTGTCGGAAGGCTGTGGAGGCTGGGCTGACCAGCGTTCACTGGTTCGTCTACGAGCCAAACGAAATTCGCATCCTTCAGAAACTCAAGGCGCAAGGAAAGTTGCCACTGAGAGCCTACATAGTCACGCCCGCAGAGCTTTTTGGTTGCCTAAGAGACGCGGGCTTAGTCACAGGTTTCGGAGACCACGTTACGAGGCTAGGGAGCATAAAAATCCTCGCCGACGGCTCACTCGGCGCACGCACCGCAGCCCTCAAAAAGCCTTACAACGATGACACCTCAACCAAAGGAATGATTGTTTGTGGTCAAAGAGAACTCTACAATTTAGTGACGGAGGCTCACAAAGCTGGCTTTCAGCTGGCGGTGCACGCCATCGGCGACCGAGCCATCGAGTCGGTGTTGACAGCCTTTGAAAGGGTTTTGGAGCAAACACCAAAAGAGGACCACAGGCACCGAATTGAGCACGCGTCTGTGCTGAACAAGAGACTGATTCAACGGATGAGGAAACTTGGCATAATAGCTTCGGTTCAGCCGCACTTCGTAATCTCTGACTTCTGGGTTGTAGACCGTGTTGGAAGAGCCAGGGGTAGGTGGGTCTATCCCTTCAAAACTCTTATTCATGAAGGTGTTGTTTCTGCCGGAGGCTCAGACTGTCCAGTGGAGCCCATTAGCCCGCTCTTAGGCATTTACGCGGCTGTGGCGCGAAGGTCCTTTCCGCAAGAACGCGTCACCGTCGACGAAGCTTTGCGCATGTACACCGTCGACGCGGCGTTTGCCTCGTTTGAGGAGGATGTTAAGGGCTCGATTGCTGTTGGAAAACTCGCCGACGTGACCGTTTTGTCTGGTGACCCACGAAAGGTTGCGCCTAACAAAATCAAGGACGTCGCTATCGAGATGACCATCGTGGGTGGAAGGATAGTTTACTCTAGGCGCTAAGGGGCTGCCTGCTCCAGCTTTCTCTTCAGAACCCTGCTGACAAGCTCTGCGTCTGCTCTTCCCCTTACTCTCTTCATGACCGAGCCCATGAGTGCGCTGAACGCGGCTCTGCCCTTCTCCTTCACCAGAGCCTCATTGTCCTTTATCGCACCGTCTATTATTTTTTCGAGCTCTATCTCAGAAATCATGCCCAAGCCTAAGTCTTTCAGAGCGTCCTCTACTGATGCCACCTCGTGTTTAGACAGCCAGGTCATGACCTCTGGGATGGCTTCCTTCGCCGTTTTTCCAGCGTCTATGAGGCGAAACAGCTCTATGATTTGTTCGTCGGTGACGTTGTCGACTTCCACTCCGTCTCGTTTTAGAGCCTTTAGGGTCTCTGTTAAAGCGGCGGCTATCGTTGTCGGTGAGACCTTAGTTTGCTTGGCGGTGGTCTCAAAGAGTTGAGCGTACTCAGAATCAATGACCTGTTTGGCCAGCTTCTGGTTGAGTCCGTATTGGCGCGTCAGCCTTTCTGCTTTCTGTGCAGGCAACTCTGGCAGGCAACGACGCAACTCTTCAACATACTCTTCCGAGATTTGGATGGGCGGGACGTCTGTTTCTGGGTACATCCTTGCGGCGCCTGGTCTGGGTCGCATGTAGCGTGTGGTTCCGTCTGGGTTGGCGGCTCGGGTCTCTTCTGGCACGCCTCTCAACGCCTCCCTAGCCCTCTCTGTCACAGCCTTTAGGGCGTCTGTGGAGTTTTCCAGGGTGTCTGCGACGAGCACCACGGCGTCTCGTGACTCTGCCTTCATGAATCCTCTGAGCTCATCGACTTCTTGGTTGACTATTCCGTAGGCTGGCAGCTCGTCGGTGTGGAAGATTCCGCCGACTCTTCCCCAGAAGTGCGCTCTGTCAGCCATCTCGGTTCCGAGTCTCACGTTTGGCATGAGTTCGGTCTTGAGTAAGCCTCCAAAGTGGGGCAGTTTTACGGCTAAGACCTGCTTTCTCTCTTCTACAGCCCTCCTTATGACCTTGCACTTCGTCTTCTCAAAGATGCGAGTAACAACCTTGAATTCGTCTTTTATGTCGGCTTCCTTCAAGCCTCTCTTTTTCAGTTCCTCAAGAATGTTTAGCAGGTTGAGTTGGCGCTTGACCTCGTACCCCACCACTCTTGAAACAAGCTCTAGCTCTTGGACACCCTTTATCTCTGTGAGGGCGCCTTCACGAATAGAAACGTTCAGGTCTTGACGGATTGTTCCCAAGCCGCGCTTGACTTTTCCTGTGGCTCTCAGGATGCGACCTATGGCTAGGGCTGTCTTCTCCGCCTCTTCAGGCGAGTAGAGCACAGGGGCTGTGGCGACTTCAATCAGCGGGATGCCTAGTCTGTCGATGCGGTAGCGGAGGACGGAGCCGCCTTGCTCCTCGCCCATCTTCCTGGCGGCGTCTTCCTCCAAGCCGACGTGTTGAATGGGAACGGTTTTGTCTTCAGTTTTGACTTCGCCGCCTAAAGCGATGACGCATGTTCTTTGGAAGCCTGTCGTGTTTGACCCGTCGATGACCGTCTTGCGCATGACGTGGATTTCGTTCACGGGCTTTGCGTTTATCATCAAAGCGACTATGGCGGTGACTTCGATTGCTTCGCGATTCAGGTCGTGTGGGGGCTCCTCATCCATCTCCACGAGGCACGATGTGTTTCTGTTGGCTTCGTAGAGGATTTTTACGCCTTTTTTGAACTCGAAGAAGGCTGCTGGGTCAACTTGCCCAAGCTCGCTTTGGGTTGGTCTCAGCCTTCGTTGGAAGGTGATTTCGGGTTTTTCCTTGAAGAGTTGGGGCTTGCAGGAGCAGAAGAGCTTGTGCGCCGTGTTCAGTTGCTGGTGTACCTCTAACCCGACCTTTAGCCCCAGTTTTGAGTAGTCGAGGCTCATTGTTTCTCCTCTCTGTTGTTTTCTTCGTAGAGTGTTTTTGGGGAGATTTCGTGGGCGATGTTTGTCTTGAGGAGTTTCTTTGCTTCTTCTGTGTCTTTTGTTTGTCCCAGAACCCACATGAGCTTGACGAGGGCTGTTTCGGTTAGCATGTCTTCGAGCGGAATCACTCCCATGGCTAAGAGGTCTCGTCCGTGGTCGTAGACGGTCATGCCTATGCGTCCCCAAATGCACTGCGACGTCATCGCGACAACCAAGCCCTTTTCGATTGCTCTTTTGATGGCTGGGAAACAGTAGCTTCCCACGTGTCCCAGTCCTGTTCCTTCCAGAACTACGCCCTTATAGCCTTGTTTCACATGCCAATCAATGAGCTCGGGGTTTAGATTTGGATGGAACTTGACCAAGGCGACTCTCTCGTCGAAATCTGGTTTAACTCTGAGCCTTCGTGACGGGTCTCGTTGGCAATAGTCTTCGACAAGCATGTTGATTTGCCCATTTTTCGTTTTAGCGATTGGTGTGGCGTTGACTGATTTGAAGGTGTCTCGGCGGCTTGTGTGACATTTTCTGACTTTCGCGCCTCTGTGGAAAACAATCGAATTGTCCGAAGGTGTTTCGTGCATGGCTACGACCACTTCGGCGAAGGGTGCGTGAGCCGCAGCCCTCACAGCTCCAACCAGGTTGGTTGATGCGTCCGAGCTTGGGCGGTCAGCCGACCTCTGAGAGGCAACCATAATCACGGGCACTGGCAAGTCTTGTAATGCGAAGCTGAGTGCTGCGGCAGTGTATCCTAGGGTGTCTGTTCCGTGGGCGACAACAACTCCAGCCGCGCCTTTTTCAATTTGCTTAGCTATGGCTTTTGCCATCCCTGACCAGTGCTCTGTCTTTATGTCTTCGCTGAAGAGGCTGTAGAGGATTTCGGCGTCTATTGTGGCTGTTTCTGAGAGTTCTGGGACGACGCTGTAGAGGTCGCTGGCTGAGAGTGCGGGGCGAACTCCCCCTGTTCTGTAGTCTACTCGGCTGGCGATTGTTCCGCCTGTGCTGATTATGGCCACTTTTGGTAAGCCAAGTTTTTGTTCTGGTAAAGGCGGTGGAACAAACGTGGGTTTTACTCCAACTCCGATTCTCTCTATCTTTGTTGTTGGTGTGATGTGTATTCCTATGTTGTAGCCGCTCTTGAGCTTGATGACTACGTGTTTCTCGTCTCCGTATTCCGACCTCGGAATAAGAATGCCCTCGTAGGTTTCCTCGTCTTTGATTACTCGGACTAAGTCGCCTATCTCAGCCTTAGCTCGCCTCAAAAGCTGAAACGCTTCTCCTCTATAGCCAGGAAACTCTTCGCTCAAACCTCATCTCTCCGCTGTTTACAGCAAATTACGTAGTAACAGCTAATCAGTATTCAATTTACGTTATTCTGTTTTTCGTGACCTAGTCCTAGAACTTAGCCTCTTCGTGCAGATTTTGCGCACTCCAAACGACGCCAACACTAATTCCTTTCCTCAATCAGCGTCCACTACAAGCCCTGTTCGGCTCTTCTACCAGACCCCCCCTCCCCTACGCTCAGAATTTATTTTTTTCTGTCTCAACCCGCCTTTCACTCAATTCATTTCATATTTGGAGCCTAATTGAATCATATTAGAGGGGGCTCTAGGCTCGTTCGCACACACACGCAAAACACATCTCTACTCAACATACCCCTCTCTCTAGGTAGGTAGTCTCTCACACGCGCAAGACGACTCTACAAACAATCATCTACACGGTTTTTGACATGTACAGTCCATCGTAGTCATAGCCAAAACGCCTGTAATACTCCTTTGTTCCAAGCGCACTCATGACAACAACCTTCTGACAATCATACTCTTCAACAGAGACCCTCTCAGCCTCACACAAAAGCCTACCCCCATAACCCTTATGTTGCCAAGCTTTTCCAGCACGCTTTCCGACAGGAACAAGCGGACCATAAACATGCAACTCCCGAACAACAGAACACGACTCAGAAGAGATCTCTGGTCTATGCGCTTCTTCAGACGGTATTCGCAACCTCAAATAACCAATAAGAACATCATTAACTAAGTCTTCAGCCGAAACAAAAATCTCCTCACCACCAGAAGCCCTCTCCTTTGCGGTTAATATACGGATGTTATCAGGATTAGGCCTCACCCCATCCATAATCCAGCGGTGACTAACCTCCCTACACCTTATGCATCTGCACCGTAAGTTTTGCTCACGCATCCTTCGCAGAACAATTTCTCTCAGGTTGCCGCTCTTCACCCCCGCTTCAATTAAGCGAGCGGGTATATCACGCTGGACACGCATTATCCGAACCCAAGGCGGAACAATCCTCTTCACCTCGAGAACGAGCTCAGCAGCCTCCTCCGTGGTATAAGGCGCATAGTCACCCCTTCTCCACCACCCGTAGGCTTCTGTTCCCTTCAAAACGAGACAAGGATAAATCTTAACCATGTCAGGCTTGAAGTCACCATCAGAGAAAACCGTTCTAAAGGCTCGCAAGTCTCGCTGGAAATCCGAACCTGGCAATCCAGGCATGAGGTGATAAGCCACTTTTAGCCCAGCGTCCTTCAGAGTCCGCGTTGCCTCAACGACATCCTGCACCGTGTGCTCTCGTCCCACCAACTCATAGACATCATCATAGATGTTCTGAACACCCAACTCCACGCGAGTAACGCCCAAAGAGAGCATATAATCCACGTGCCCTTTTCTCGCCCAATCAGGCCTGGTCTCCACCGTGACCCCAACATTACGCATCCTGCTAACCTCGGCGTTCTGCTTCGCCTGCTCCAGCGAACGAGATTTCCTTCTCGTTATAGCATCTAAACACCGCTTGATGAAGTGCTCTTGATAATGCGGCGGTGTGGCAGGAAAAGTCCCGCCCATCACGATTAACTCTATTTTGTCCACGCTGTGCCCAATGGCTGTGAGCTGGTTGATTCGGTTGGTCACTTGACGATAAGGGTCGAACTCGTTCTGCATCCCCCTCATAGCTGCTGGTTCATATCCCGTATAGCTCTGAGGGGTTCCGTAAGGGGGTCCGCCAGGGCAGTAAGCGCAGGGACTTGTCTGTGGACACAGATAGGGCTTCGTCATCACGGCGACTACTGTGACACCCGATGTTGTTCTCGTGGTCTTTCTTCTCAAGATTGGAAGGAGTTTTGTTCTTTCTTCTGTTTTCAGAACACAGATGAGTTGCGAGTTCGACGGAACACATCCCAGCTTGTACTTCTCGGCTGCTTTGATTTTGATTCGGTTCAACTGCTGTATCGTGGGTTTAGAGATTCGCATGAGGTGCTCAATTATTTCTCTGTTAGCTCTCGGGTTCTGCTGGTTCATGGCTGCGCTTCATCCGCTGTGTTGTTCTGATTGTTTGGGTAGTAGATAAACACGGCGTATCAAAAAACTTGAGTTCTCAGGTAGAGTTTTTTGTGCATATGGCGACATATCCCTTCAGTTTCCCGTTTGTCTTCAGCTTCTTGATGTTCAGTTTGGCTTGACGAAGCAGTTTGGTGAAACTCCTCTGAGTGAATTCTTTTTTCAATCCAGTAGCCACTACGACAGCCCGATTTCTACTTACGCGAATAATCTCCTCGAGCGTGTGGAGGGGGTTCGGTGTGTTTTGCAAGAGAGTCACGGCGAAGACTGCGTCGAAGGTTTGTCTCTGAAAGGGAGTTTGGTCGGCGTCTGCCCTTAGCAAAGCCGTGTTTGAAAGTTGTTTTGTTCGCTTCTTTGCCTCTTGAAGGATGCGTGAGGAGAAGTCCAAGCCCACAACCTCCTTGACCGTTTTCGCGATGTGGGGAAAGAGCAGCCCCGTTCCGCAACCCGCGTCCAAGACAAAGCTGTTGCTTCTCAGTTTGAGGCTGCTCAGGGCGGCTTTCATTTTTGCTTCTTGTTCCTCGCTGTACTGCGTGTCGTAGACATGGGCTGATTGGTCGTAGTGTCTCATGGTTTGGCGTTTCTTTTTCCACTCTGCCATAAGCCTTTCAGAAATCTTATTTGGTGTGGTGGTCTTCTAAGGTTTTGGCGAAAACCGAACTTGTCAAGTCTGAGCCGTGCGCCTCTTTTTACTCTTCAGTACCCCACCATGGAGAAGGCTGCGGACTTAGTCAAGAAGGCTCTTTCGGAGCGGAAGGGGATGCTTATCATTGGCAACTGCAGTGTTGACTATCATGGGCGTGCGAGTTCTAGGCTGGAGCCCGGAGAACGCATCGTGGTTCTAAAGGAGGACGGATCGGTTCTCGTTCACAGACCCGTCGGTTATGAGCCCGTTAATTGGCAGCCTCCTGGTTGTTTGTTTCAGGCACAGGCTAGTGGCGACTCTCTGCAGGTTCGGGCTGTGAGGCGCAAGCCGCCTGAGTCGGTTAGGGTTTCGTTTGACCGTGTTTATCTGCTGTCTGTTTTCAGTTTGGTTGATGTGGGTGAGTTCTCGCTTCACGCCAGCGAGGAGGACATGCAGCGAGCCATACTCATGGAGCCATCGCTGTTAGAGAAGGGTTTCAAGCCCATCTCGTACGAGAAGAAGGTGAAGCCTGGATTCGTGGACGTTTACGGCGTTGACAAAGACGGCAGGTTTGTGGTGGTAGAGATCAAGCGCAAGACTGCGAGCAGAGAGGCGGCGCTTCAACTAGCCAAGTACGTGAAATCTGTCAGAACAGTGGTGAACAGAGAGGTTAGAGGCGTCCTCGCTGCGCCGAGTTTGGCTAAGGGAGTTCAACGGTTGCTCACAACATTGGGCTTGGATTTCAAGGCTTTAGACCCAAGGAAGTGCGCCGAAATGTTGACAAAGCCTGAGACCAAGCGTCTTGTGGAGTTTTTCGAGGAGAGAATATGATTCGTCTGAGCGCGTGTGAGACCTCTCTACCTACGGGGGAGGAGGGGATGTTGGGAATGAAGAATGATTGGGGAGCGTGAGTGAAGAATGATTTTGAATGTTTTGCCTTTGGCTTTCGACAGTTTGGGCGTTAGGTCGATGGCTACTTTTATAGAGACAGACGACTGCCGCATCCTAATTGACCCTGGCGCTCATCTGGCTCCTCTGCGATACGGGTTGCCGCCACACTATATCGAAGAGAAAAGACTGGACGAGCTGTGGGAGAAAATCAAGCAGTACGCGGTTCAAGCCGACGTGCTCGCTGTGACACATTATCACTACGACCATCACGACCCAGACGAGCCAGAGGTTTACAGGGGCAAGATCGTTTATGTCAAGCACCCAACCGACAACATCAATCAGAGTCAGAGAGAGCGCGCCGCCACCTTTTTAGACACTGTCAAAGACGTGCCAAAAAGCCTTGAGTACGCAGACGGTAGGACTTTTCACTTTGGAAAGACTCGAATCTGCTTCTCTAGGGCTGTATGTCACGGAACGAATCCCAGACTAGGCTATGTGACTGAGGTTAGCGTGTCGCATGGAGGCGAAAAGGTTGTTTACACCTCAGACGTTGAGGGACCAAGCCTAAACGACCAGATAGGCTTCGTCTTGAAGGAGAGCCCCAACGTGCTCATTGTGGACGGACCCATGACCTACATGCTGGGTTTCCGCTACTCACACAAGAGCCTAGAAATCTCCAATCAGAACCTGATCAAAGCCATAAAGAAAACCGATTTGCACACGCTGATAGTTGACCACCACTTTCTCCGCGACCTCAACTACAAAGCCCGAATAAAGCCAGTCTACGAAGCGGCTAAGGCTAGGAAAGTGAGGGTTCTGACAGCCGCAGAGTACGCGAGAAAGAAAATTCAAATGCTCGAGGCTCAGAGAAAACAGCTATACGAAAAATATCCCAACGTGAAAACATCTGAAAAGTCGAAGCGAAAGCTTAAAGAGGAATAGAACTGCGCCTTTTGAAGGTTCTCGTTGTTGACCCCATGGTGAAGAGCGAGATTACCGAGTGCATCGACAAGACATGGCTCAAGACGAAAAGCGAAGACATGATTCTAGATTTCACTCGCCTAGAGAAGCGCAGATCTCGTAACCTACTACCCAAAGACATAGAATCTCTAACCATTCTGAAGGGCTGAGTCAAGGGTTTCTCTTAAAATACTCTGTTAGTTTTTTCTGAAAAATTGCGTCTTGCAGCAACTTGCTGCTGTTTATCCAGCGTTGCAGGGGAATTTGAAATTGGCTGGCGATTCTGGCTAGCGCCTCGTCCAACGTGTTGTATTTTAGCGGTGTCTGTTTCATGGCGTTTCTCACGTTTTCTCTCACTTGCCAGACGCCGACGGGCATTATGTAGCCTGGATGAGCCTCACGCAAGACAATAACCGTTGCTTGGCGTCTCTCTTTGGCGAGGTGTTCGCTGACGGCTAGGCGTGCGGCGTAGTAGCAGCCTCCCATGTCGGCGTATGTGGTGCGTCCCTCGTATCCCTCCCATGAAGAGAACATCACTATGCTGCGTCCAGAGGGGTTCCAGATGGTTCCTGGGTACCACGCTTCCATGGCTTCGTAGCTCCAAGCCGTAGGTATCATCAAGACTTCGAAGCGATTGTCTAGGTAGCTTGATTCGTAGACGCGGTACTCGTTGATTTCAGGATAGGTCTTGATCTTCTCCATCAAGTTTTTCGAGAGGATGCTGTCGACTGCTGTGATGCTCCAACGGGTCGGCACTAATCGTCTGTTTTGTTTCAGTCCGAAGGCTCCAATGCTGAAGGCTCGTTGGATTCGGGTCACTAACACGTCTCTCTCATAGAGGTTGAGGACTGCATCTGCCGCCTTCAGGTCGGTGTCGTAATATGCTTTCTCAATCTGATGGTCCCATGGAGAAGGACTCACATGGAGGTCTTTCATGGGCGCCGACGGACCGAAGGGTTGAACCTCGTCGTCTAGGACAAGGTAGCGTCGAGGCTGCTTTGTAAGGGCGAGTTCAACATCAACTGGACCAACCGAAAGGGCGAGTTCTCGGGTTTTGTCCATGATTTTTCCAGCATCCTCAAACCGCCTAACGTGCACACGTTGTTTGCCCCTAATCAATAGAGACCTGAAGTTCACGATTTCGTCCATGGATTTTCCGAACCACAGCTCGGGCAGGTCATAGAGGCTGGTGTCTTCATGTAGGGGAGGAACCAGTGGACCCGCAAACACGTACGGATAGCCGATTCTGCCCACGAAAACGCCAGGCGGTGAAGAGCCGTCTATGTCTGTGCCTTTGATCAAAGGCATGGTTTTCAGATAGAAGTTGGCTCTGACGAGGAGGGAGCAGCGGGTTTTTCCACACAGGAATTTGCCGCCCTTGCACAGAACGCAGAGGCTCTTGCCCGAGGCTCTGGTTAACAGGTCTTCTGGGCGATAGTTCAGTTCGGCTTTGAGACTGGCGTTGTCGAGCAACTGCAGTATCCACATGTTGTCTTTTCCGTTAGCTTTGGGCTTAGGCTTCTTCTCGTCAACCAGCCTCTTCACACGCTCGCGCCACATGCGAGTCCCAAATCAAAATACCTGAGAACGGCTTAAAAAAGTCGATTGCTTGTGTGCGCCCGTGTGAGGCTCCTCTACCTACCGGAGGGGGAGGCGTGTTGGGGGTTTTCTGTTTTTCATTCGACCAACACTCGTTTCCAAAAATCGTGGGTTCCTCTGTAAAGCTCGTAGAACAGAACGACCAGAGACAAGACGACGAAAATCACGTGCATGATGAAGGTGGCTTGAACCCAATCGCCGAAGAGAACAAACGCATCAAAAGAACTATGCGAAAACGGAAAAAGAAAGGGATTGTACTCGTGGTGCAGCGTGTCTACAAGCACGTGAGCCACAATTCCAATCAAACTGGACACGACCAGACTAGGAGAAAAACGACACTTGTCAGCCACGGTTTTTTTGTCTATCCTAAAGACATGCGACACTACCGGGGGATAAAGGTAGACAGTCAAAGCCACAGCCACAACCAATCCAACTGTGACCGCTCCCAACAGGCTGTGAAGAACAAAGCCTCGCTGAAAACCTCTTCCAACAGTCAACAATAATGCAGTTTCCAAAATTGTTTCTAAATCTGGCAGAAAGGAACCAATTATGAGCGCTGGGAAGCTCAGTTTGGCGTCTGCCTTGTGAAAAAGGTAGGCTATGGGATAGTGAAGAGGCGTCAAGACCATGTTTTTCACTCAAGTCAAGTGGCTACAACCCGAACAGGAGTTTTCTTACAACTACTATTAGTGTGCCAAACACCGAAGCCACAAGTGACATAACCGTAATCATTGTGTTAAGGGAAGGACCAGCCGTGTCCTTAAAGGGGTCGCCCACGGTGTCTCCTACAACCGCCGCTTTGTGTGCTTCAGAGCCTTCGCCTCCGAAGCCCCCTGCTTCAATGTATTTTTTGGCGTTGTCCCAAGTGCCACCAGCGTTAGCCATCAGCAGAGCGAAAATTATGCCCGTGACTATGCTGCCTGCTAAAAAGCCGCCCAGAGCCGTCTCGCCGAGGAAAAGACCTACTAGTACTGGAATCGCTATGGACAAGATGCTCGGGGGAACAAGTTCCTTAAGCGCTCCTTTGGCCGCGATGTCGACACATCTGGCGTAGTCTGGCTTTGCCTTTCCCTCTAACAACCCTGGAATCTCCTTAAACTGTCTCCTCACCTCTTCGACCATTCTGAAGGCGTTCTTTCCCACACCAAGTATCAGCAGGGCTGAAATAAGAGGTGGCATCATGGCGCCGAGAAAGACCCCTGCGATGACGCTTGGGTCAACAAGGTTGATCTTGTAAAAACCTGTTACGGGGTCTGGTGGAATGCCAACAAGTTCGGCGTATGCTACAAACAGAGCCAGAACAGTCAAGGCGGCGGCTGCGATGGCAAAACCTTTGGTTATGGCCTTTGCGGTGTTGCCAGCCGCGTCTAATTTGTCAGCGACCTCAATCATCTCTTTTCCCGACCCCGCTTGTTCTGCTATGCCCTTGGCGTTGTCAACTATAGGTCCGTAAGCGTCGGCGGAAACTATCATCCCCACTATGGACAGCATTCCCACAGCCGAGACGGCAATACCGTACACTTGGAAACCATCTCCAGCCAGATACCAAGCGGCTATGGTGGCTACGCTTATGCCAATCAAAGGCGGCACGATGCTCATAACGCCGTAGGAGAAACCAGACAGAATGTTTATGGCCGCACCCGTTTTCGCAGCCTCAGCGGTCCTCCTCACTGGACCACGGTCTATAGATGTGAAGAAGTCACTCGTCATACCTATCACGACACCCGCTATGAGTCCAGCTAAGGTGGCGTAAAAAATGCCCATATTTAGTTTAAGGAAGTATATCACCAGAAAAGCGAAGATGGCGAAGAAAATCGTTGTAGAGAAAGTTCCCCTGTTGAGAGAGGCTCCAGGATTGCCCCTTCCGCTGACTCTCACAAAGAGCATTCCTATCACTGTGGCAAATATGCCAACCGCTGACAGAATAAGCGGCAGAACTGCGTAGGCTGGATTGTAAGCAGGATTTTTCTCAGGGTTTGTTAAGGTCACACCGATTATCATCGCAGCAACTATACTGGCGACGTAGGAGTCGAATAGGTCTGCGCCCATTCCGGCTACATCGCCAACGTTGTCGCCGACGTTGTCTGCGATCACGGCTGGATTTCGCGGATCGTCTTCCGGGATTCCTAACTCCACTTTCCCCACGAGGTCGGCGCCTATATCAGCCGTCTTTGTGTAGATGCCTCCGCCAGCCTTTGCGAACAATGCCAACGAGCTTGCTCCGAAACTGTAGCCCAAAACGATTTCTGGGTCTTGGAAAACGTAGTAGAGGGCGCTGACTCCAATCAGGGCGAGTCCAACTACAGAGAGTCCCATAACGGCGCCGCCGTAAAACGCTATCGGAAAAGCCTTGTTCAATCCCTTTCCAGCGGCGTTAGAGGTTCTCACGTTAGCCCTAACCGCGACGTTCATCCCAAAAAAGCCTGCTAAAGCGGAAAAGATCGCGCCGATAATGTATGCTAATGCTGTCTTGTAGCCCAACGGAGGAGGAGCTACTGCCAAAACAATTGCTATTATGACAACGAAAATTGCAAGGGTTTTGTTCTGTCTCTTGAGGTAAGTGTTAGCGCCCTCTCTTATGGCCATGGAAATCTCTTGCATCCTTGGAGTGCCACTGTCTTGTTTAGTCACGTAGAAATACAGGTAGACGGCGAAAGCGATAGAAACCAAGCCCGCTACGGGCGCTACAATCAACCACTCCATCCTTGCATGCTCCATGATTGAACTTTCTTCTCTGTTAGGAAGAGATGAAACCTTTTAACCTTTTCCTCGTCACGTTAGCCTTATCTACTATCATCCCTTTAGAAATACTCTCCAAAGGTGAAAATGCGTTGGAGCGATCTTCTCTTCCCTTTGAGCAGAGGCTTTCTCCCACGACCAAGAAGTATTTGGAGTTTTATGAAGAATCCATCAAAGACCCCGAGAAGTTCTGGGACGGAGAAGCAAGAAAGCTTGAATGGTTTAGGATGTGGGACAAGGTTCTCGATTGGGACCCGCCTTTCGCCCGCTGGTTTGTCGGCGGTCTTCTAAACGCCTCTTATCTTTGTTTAGACAGGCACGTCAAAACCTGGCGGAGAAGCAAGGTGGCAATGTATTGGGAGGACGAGTTCGGCAACGCTAGGACATTGAGTTATTCCCAACTCTACAGTGAAGTGAATCGTTTCGCGTCGGTGCTGCAGAAGTTCAGAGTTGAAAAAGGAACCCGAGTGGCTGTTTATCTGTCCCTGATACCCGAACTACCCATAACCATGCTCGCAACGGCGCGGATAGGTGCAATCCACACGGTTGTTTTTTCTGGTTTCAGCGCTCAGTCCCTGGCAGACAGGATCGACGACACCCAAGCGAGAGTACTGGTGACAGCGGACGGAAGTTTCCGTAGAGGCAACCTCATACCCTTGAAGAAGACTGTGGACACTGCCCTGGAAAAATGCCCCTCTATAGAAAGCGTTGTCGTTGTGAAGAGGGCAAACATAGACGTCCCGATGAAGAGGGGAAGAGACTTCTGGTATCACGAAGTTATCAAAGACGCAAAAGACTATGTTGACCCCATCCCCGTTGAAGCCAACGACTCCCTATACATCCTATACACATCTGGGACAACCGGCAAGCCTAAGGGGATAGTGCACAACACAGGCGGCTACATGGTCTTCAACCACTCAGCCTACAAGTGGGCCTTCGACATAAGAGACGAATCAGTGTACTGGTGCACGGCAGACATCGGCTGGGTAACTGGACACAGCTCCATAGTTTATGCGCCTTTAAGCCACGCAGCCACAATGGTCCTCTACGAGGGCGCACCAGACTATCCAAAACCCAACAGATGGTGGGAAATAATTGAGAAATACGGTGCCACAATTTTCTACACCTCCCCCACAGCCATAAGAATGCTCATGAGGTACGGAGAAGAATGGCCCAAGAAACACGACTTATCCAGCCTGGAGATTTTGGGTTCTGTGGGCGAGCCCATTAACCCCGAGGCTTGGATGTGGTACTACAAGAACATCGGCGGAGAAAGATGCCCCATAGTGGACACTTGGTGGCAGACCGAAACGGGCGGATTCATGATATCTCCTGCGCCTGGCATAGTGCTCGTTCCACTCAAGCCCGGCTCCGCGACCTTTCCGTTACCCGGCATCCAACCTGAGGTTGTCGACGAAAACGGTAGACCTGCTCCCCCAGGCGTTAAGGGTTATCTAGTGATAAAGAAGCCTTGGCCAGGCATGTTCATGACCCTCTATCTGGATCCACAGAGGTATAAACAGGTGTATTGGTCAAGGTTTCCAGGCGTCTATTACACTGGCGACTACGCCATAAGAGACGAAGAAGGCTACTTCTGGCTGCTTGGAAGAGCAGACGAAGTGCTGAAAATCGCGGGTCACAGGATAGGAACGATGGAGTTAGAGAGCGCAGTGATCGAGCATCCGGCTGTGAGCGAGGCAGCAGCCATAGGAAAACCTCATGAGGTCAAGGGCGAGAGCGTAGCGATATTCGTGATATTAAGGCAAGGGTACAAGCCAACAGAAAAATTGAAAAAAGAGTTGAAGGAACACGTTCGCGAAACCATCGGGCCCGTAGCCACACCTGACGAGATCTACTTTGTAAACAGCCTTCCAAAGACCAGAAGCGGCAAGATTATGAGGAGAGTTTTGAAGGCGGTTTCTATGGGCATGCCGATAGGAGACATTTCGACGCTTGAGGACGAAGCCTCAGTGGATGAGGTCAAGAGAGCCTACGAAGAGTTTAAGAAGTTACTCGAGGCTGGCGCACAGAGTCAGAGCTAATGAGATGAGGAAACAGATAGACTCTATCTCTAACCTTAGGCACTGAGAAGCTTTACCATGGGATTCGGGAAAAAGCCCAAAAAAATCCCGCCGAATTGGAAACTTGTGCGGTCATCAAGGGTGGGACACGGGTTTTCTTTCGTCCCATAAAGCCAAGCGACGAAGCCTTGATGCGTGAACTCTTCTACTCGTTCTCAGAAGAGACCATTTACCATCGATTCTTCGGTGTTCTCAGAGACATGCCGCCTGAGCGCTTGAGGTACTTCGTGAACGTTGATTATGAGAACTCGACGGCTATTGTGGCTGTTGTTGAGGAGCAGGAACGCGAACGATTGATTGCGGTTGGGCGTTATGCGAGAACCACTGACTCTGATAGGGCTGAAGTGGCGTTTGTGGTTCAAGACAGATGGCAGAGCAAGGGCATCGGAACCTTCCTCTTGAACTATCTCATCGAGATTGCCAAGAAACACGGAATCGGAGGGTTCACAGCTGAGGTCATGTCCGACAACACAAGGATGCTGCATGTCTTCGAGAAGAGCGGCTACAACATCAGGAGCACGGTCTCAGGCAACATATATCAAATCTCGTTTAGATTCGACAACTTCAAAACTGAGGCTTGAAGCCTCAGCTATTTTTTTGGATGTGGAAAACTATAAGAGCAGCATAGGTGTTAGTGATACCGCAAATTTGGGGTATCAATGAAAACTTCTCAGCAAACCTGGCACTCAATGGATGAGGAAGAGGTGATTCAAAGTTTAGCCACCAGCCCAAACGGCTTGAGCGATGGTGAAGCCAGAAAGCGACTGAGCCAATACGGATACAACGAGTTGCTGGAGAAAAAGCGAAGAACAGCCCTGCAGATGTTTCTCGGAGAGTTTAAAGACGTTTTCATCATGCTACTTGTAGTTGCCACAATATTCTCGGTCATAATCGGATACTACGATTTGTTGAGGGGCGAAGCGAAAGGCTTCTTGGATGCATACACAGACGCCATCACGATTGGAATAATAGTCATCCTAGTAGCTGTCGCAGGTTTCATTCAGGAGTATCGGGCGGAGAAGGCGCTTGAGGCGTTAAAAAAGCTCACTGCGCCCAGAGCACGAGTGATGCGCGATGGCAAAGAAGTGATAATACCCGCGAGGGAGATAGTGCCCGGCGACCTACTGATTCTCGAGTCTGGTGACACTGTCCCAGCCGACGCGAGAATTATAGAGTCTGTCGAGTTAAAGACTGATGAAGCTGTTTTGACGGGTGAATCAACCCCTGTGGGGAAGGGAGTGGAGCCCATCAAGGCAGAAACGGCTGTAGCCGACAGAAAGAACGTGCTCTTCATGGCGACTCACACGATCTATGGCAGAGGAAGAGCTGTTGTAACCTCAACAGGCATGAGCACAGAGTTCGGAAGAATCGCCGAGCTCGTCCAGATCACCGAAGAAGAGGAGACTCCGCTCCAAAAGAAACTGGATAGATTTGCCAAAAAAATAGCGAAGATTGTTCTGGTTCTCTCTCTGATTATTTTTGCGCTTGAGGTGTTTGCTGAAGAGGTGCATATAACAGGCATAATGGGACTCGTCTCAGCAACAATCGATGCGTTTATGACCTCTATAGCCCTAGCAATATCGGTTGTTCCCGAAGGGCTGCCTGCTATTGTGACGATTAGTCTAGCCTTGGGCGCACGAGAGTTCGCAAGGCGCAACGCCATAATTAGAAGGCTATCTTCAGCCGAAAGCTTGGGAGCCACCACCGTCATTTGTTCAGACAAGACGGGCACTCTGACTAAGGGTGAAATGACCGTGCGCCGAATATACAACAGTGGAAAAATCATCGAGGTGACTGGAGTCGGCTACGAGCCAAAGGGCGAATTCCACGGAAGTAACAGCTCTCTCAATCCAAAGGACGACAAGGATCTGTCACTCTTGTTGACTATAGGCGCACTCTGCAACAACGCCAGTTTACAAAGCGACAACGGCACTTGGCGCATCATGGGCGACCCTACTGAAGGAGCAATAATTGTTGCGGCTGCGAAAGCTGGATTTGACCGCGCCGAATTAGAGAAGCAGTATCCACGCGTAAGCGAGATTCCATTCACCTCTGAAAGAAAACGCATGACCACGATCCATCAGACGCCCCAAGCAGAACAACTTGCCTTCATGAAGGGCGCTCCCGAAATACTCTTAGAACGCTGCAGTCACATTTTCGAAAATGGTGAAGAAAAGAAACTGACGAATGCCAAAAGAAAGAAGATCTTAGAGATCAACGAAAAACTCGCCAGCGACGCCCTCCGCGTGCTTGGAATGGCTTACAGAAAGTTGCCCAGCGGTCAGAAGGAGTTCGATGAGAAAACCATCGAGAATGACCTTGCCTTTGTAGGTCTGGAAGGCATGATTGACCCGCCCCGTGAAGAGGCCGCAGAGGCCAACAAAAAATGTATGGATGCTGGAATAAGGGCGGTCATGATTACTGGAGACCACAAACTCACAGCTATCGCTGTGGCGAAAGAAATCGGATTGGTGAAGGAAGACAGTCTCGTGCTAACTGGCGCTGAGCTAGATAGGGTGAGTGATGAAGAGTTCGAGAAAACCGTGGAGAAGGTGGCGGTCTATGCTCGGATGTCGCCGGAGCACAAGTTGCGCATAGTTAAGGCTCTGAAGAGTAAGGGTCACGTCGTGGCCATGACCGGAGACGGAGTCAACGACGCTCCAGCCATCAAGTCCGCTGACGTAGGCGTGTCTATGGGCATATCGGGCACAGACGTGACCAGAGAAGCCTCAGACATGATCTTAACAGACGACAACTTCGCAACAATTGTCAACGCTGTGGAAGAGGGCAGAGTCATCTACGACAACGTCCGCAAATACGCCCGATTCCTGATATCCTGCAACTTCGACGAGGTCTTGGTCATAGGAACATTCGCCATACTGGCTGGGCTAGGCGGAATAAATGGAGAGAAACTGTTCCCGCTGCCCTTGCTTCCAGCCATGTTGTTGTGGATAAACTTGGTCACAGACGGCGCTCCCGCGGTGTCGTTGGCTACAGACCCACCCGATGAAGACGTGATGAAGCGTCCTCCTCGCAAACCAGGCGAAGGCATACTGCATGGAATGGGGGCTTTCATAATAACATCGTTTATTTTGCAGTCTGCTGGAACGATATTCGTTTTCGTTGCAGAATATTACCTGTTTCCCTCACATCCTTGGGGCTGGCCAAATGGACCGATAGACGAGGCAGCGAGGCTGTTAACTCTAGATGAGGCGAGAACCACAGCTTTCGTCCAAGCAGCTATGTTCGAGTTGTTTGTGGTCTGGAACTGTCGTTCAGAGAAGAGAAGTGTGTGGCGTATGGGTCGAAGCGCCCTCAAGAACAAGTTCTTTGTAATCGCAGAAATCATATCGATAGTCACGACGCTCGGCATAACCTACATTCCAGTCACGGCATCCATGTTCCACCTTGTCCCGTTGAGCCTAACCGATTTGGCTTACGTTCTCGGCGTTGCCAGCTTGGGTTTCCTCGTTTTGCCAGAACTTTTGATGAGGAGAAAGGTTTGGCGATGGCAATAATAACTAAGCCCGATCACGAAAAGGGAACTCATAACTAGCCCGTGTCACTGCGGTTCTCTCAGTCTTTCCCTTATCCATTTGATTACGTCTTGAGCAAAGATGCCTTTATCGACTTCTCGCACGGGTAGCTTTCGCAGTCAGAGCGTGACTAGTTTCTTTTCTTCGGCGTGGAGATAAATGTTTGAACCTCCGCGAGGCGTAAAGGTTAAGCACGCTCCAACGTGAGCTTATTACTCAAACGAAGGTTTATGGTTGACGCAAGGTCTGAACAGTTATGAGCCAACTCAGCGGTTATATACGCTTGATGCGTCCAGTGAACTGCTTGATGATGGGTTTCGCCGTCATAGTAGGTGGCGCACTCGCAAGCTCCAATTTGTCAAACGGCTCTTGGCTGAACATGATCTACGGATTCATCACGGGCTTCATGCTAACCGCTGCGTCCATGGCAATAAACGACTATTACGACAGGAAAATCGATGCCATAAACGAGCCGAACCGCCCTATCCCGAGCGGCTTAATCAAGCCAAGGGAAGCCTTAGTCTTTGCGATTTTCCTCACAGCGACAGGTTTCGCAACCGCGTTTTTGACTAACGTCTTTTGTCTTGTAACGGCGATAATTGCGTGGATGGTTTTCGTGACTTATACCACGGTTGGAAAAGGCAGTGGGCTACCGGGCAACCTTCTCGTCAGCACTTGCGTGGCGATACCGTTCATTTACGGAAGCGTCGCAGCCACTAATGCGGTTGAGTGGAACGTGTTGATCTTCGCTTCTATGGCTTTTCTCTCAAACACTGGAAGAGAGATAACAAAGGGAATAGTTGACCTCCAAGGAGACAGAGCGAATAACATTCAAACATTGGCGGTCCGTTACGGAGAGAAAACGGCGGCGACTGCAGCCTCCCTGTTTTATCTCTCAGCGGTTTTTTTGAGCCCGATACCTTGGTTTCTGAACCTTGTTTCTTTATGGTTCGTTCCCTTTGTGGTCGTAACCGACC
>Ga0315309_1000649_pt1 | contig 21086 bp, 20 predicted proteins | sample TDP4_MG_FD_203080 | JGI IMG/M metagenome (GOLD analysis project Ga0315309, IMG submission 203080) | Freshwater sediment microbial communities from Lake Towuti, South Sulawesi, Indonesia - TDP4 | ecosystem: Environmental > Aquatic > Freshwater > Lake > Sediment | place: Indonesia: South Sulawesi... | reverse complement strand
CTCGAAACTAACTACATCCCCTCGATGACTTTCGCTGGTGGGGAAAAGGAAAACGGCCCAATGAGCCTGATCACGCAGGGCTTCCCGTTGATTTTCATCTGCCCCCAAGACGAAACCCATGAGAAAGCCGTAAACGACATCAGAGAAATGAAGGCTCACGGAGCATCCGTGATAGCGATTATTGAGGAAGGAGATGAGCAGATCAAAGCATTGGCCGACGACTGCATAGAAGTTGTCAAAGACATGCCCAAGACACTCTCACCTATCCTGTGCGCCATCCCGTTGCAGCTCTTTGCATACTACATGGCAGTTGAAAGAGGACTTGATCCAGACAGGCCAAGACACTTGACCAAGGCGGTGACTGTCAAGTAGCGACCAGCAACGTGTGTTGAAGATATCGGAAATCTTAATTCCCAAACCCTCAATAGTATGCGCTCTCTCAAATCACATCGAAGGTGCACAATCACATGCAACAAAATCAGATTCTTCTCCCAATCGACGAGCTTCCAAAAGACTGGTACAACATTCAACCCGACCTGCCAGAACCGTTGCCGGCGCCAAAACAACCCGAAACTGGACCAGACCGAATGGAATACTTGGCCCAGACCATGATACACGAATGTTTAAGGCAGGAAACCTCCGATCAGCGCTGGATTCCCATACCAGAAGAAGTGCGACAACTCTACATCCAAGTTGGGCGACCACGACCATTATACAGGGCTCTTAAGCTTGAGAAATTCCTTAGACTGAAGAAAACCCGACTCTACTACAAGAGAGAAGACCTCTCGCCAACGGGTTCACACAAGACAAACACGGCCTTGGCGCAGGCATATTTCGCGGCTAAGGAAGGCAAACGTACACTGGCAACGGAAACAGGCGCCGGACAGTGGGGAACAGCGCTGACCCATGGAGCTCGACTAATGGGCTTGAACTGCGTGGTCTTCTGGGTCCGTTCAGTATACAATTGGAAGACCGACAGGCGCACCTTTATGCATCTGTTGAGCGCAACAGTACACGCCTCACCAAGCAAAGAAACCGAGATCGGCAGAAAGTTACTCACTAAAGACACGAAACACCACGGCTCACTCGGTATCGCAGTCTCAGAAGGCTTGGAATATACCGAAAAACATGATGGAACGGTCTACAGCTTAGGCTCAGTCTTAAACCACGTTCTCACGCACCAATCAATAATCGGCTTAGAAGCCATAAAACAGTTTGAAATAGCCGATGAAAAACCCGACCTGATAATCGGCTGCTTGGGCGGCGGCTCAAACTTCGGCGGCATCGCGCTACCATTTGCGGGAGAAGTCTTAAAGAAAAAGCGAGAATGCGAATTTCTGGCCTCGCAGTCCGAAGCCGCACCTAATCTTGTCAAGGGAAAGTACGAATACGACTTCGGCGATGTTGCCGAACACACTCCACTGCTTAAAATGTACACCTTGGGACACAAAACAGATATGCAGCCAATAAAAGCTGATGGCCTGCGCTATCACGCTGCTGCTCCAATCATAAGCGCACTGAGACATCACGGAATAGTCAGGGCACGCGCCTACCCAGCCGACGAAAAAGCAATCTTTGAAGCCGCACGCACGTTCCTCCAGTGCGAGGGCTGGTTGATCGCGCCAGAATCAAGCTACGCAGTGAGAGCTGGGATAGACGAAGCATTGAAGAACGAGAAAAATGGCGAAGAGAAGGTCATACTCATGAACATAAGTGGACACGGATTCCTAGACATACCAGCCTACAGAGAAAAACTCGGAATATAGAAATCCGAAGACACTACTTTTCCTTTTCAACTTCCTTTATCGTATCAATAATAATATCTAATGCCGAGTCAACTAACTCCCTAGTTATCACCAACGGCGGCGCAAATCTGATAGTGGATTTTCCACAGGTTATTACGACGACTCCGCGTTTCCAGCTGCGCATCATTATTTCCTCTGCCTTCTTAGGTGCAGGCACCTTTGACTTCTTGTCTTCAACTATTTCAGCGCCGATCATCAAGCCTTTGCCACGAACATCCCCAAGAATCTTGCTTTCCTCTTTGACTTCGTTCAGCCGCTTCATGATGTAATTGCCCTGTTTGACCGCGTTCTCCATAAGGTGTTCGGTTTTGATTATGTCTAACACAGCCAATGATGCGGCGCAGGCAACAGGGTTTCCGCCAAACGTAGACGCATGTGTGCCGCCTTCCCAGTCCATGACTTTAGCCCTCGACACAATCGCGCTCAATGGCAGACCCGAAGCCAAGGACTTCGCCAAACACACCACGTCAGGTTCTATTTTCCAATTTTCGATTGCGCACCACCTGCCCGTTCTGCCCATACCAGCCTGAACCTCATCGTCGATCATTAGTATGCCATATTTGTCGGCCAGCTTCTTCAATTTCTGGAAGAATTCTGGTGGAGGCACAACGTAGCCACCCTCGCCCTGAATGGGTTCGAACACGAAGGCTGCTACATCTTCAGGGGGCACATAACGCTGAAGAACGTGCTCATCAATGAAGTCTACACACCAGTAGTCGCAATCAGGATACGTCAACTTGTATGGACAACGGTAACAATACGGGTAGGGCACATGCGTCACGCCTGGGACCAGCGGGAAGAAATGCCTGCGCTGAACAGGTTTGCTAGCCGTGAAAGAAACAGCGCCCAAAGTTCTACCATGGAAGGCTCCAATGAAGGCTATGAACAACTGTCGACGGGTGTGCCATCGAGTAAGCTTGGCTGCGCCCTCAATAGCTTCAGCGCCACTATTACCGAAAAAGACTTTTTTCTCCCAAGCTCCGGGTGTGATTTCACTTAGTTTTTCGCCCAAGTCCACAACTTCGCGGTAAAGAAAATCAGTAATAGAATAGTGTAGATAACGGTCACACTGCTTCTTGATGGCTTCAACGACTTTAGGGTGATTGTGCCCGACATTAAGGCACACAAGCCCAGAGTTGAAATCGATGTATTCGTTTTCATCCACGTCACGCAGGATGCAGCCGCTTCCACCCTCAATTGCGAGGGGATAGAACCTCACAAACGACTGTGAAATAACGCGCTCATCTCTCTTGACAAGTTCACGTGCTTTAGGTCCCGGAGGCCTGACAACTATCTTCGGGTAATCAGCCATGCTGGCATCACCTTGAAAGAGTAACCCAATAGAAACGACTGGTTTTATAGGCGTTTCTATTGATGATAGAGCGGCCGCTATCGTAAAGAAGAAAATGCAGAAGAGAGGAACAGATCTGCTTACTACGTTTCAGACTTTACCAATGATATTTCGATTATGGAAACGTTGGATCTTCGACCTTGCTCCCGCGTCATTTCTTCGGTGCCAATTGTAATTCCTTTGATTGAAACATTTTTGAGAAATGATCTCCGAAGCACTTCCACGGTGTCAACGGCTCTGCTGATGGCTCTTCCACGTGCTTTGATACAGACCTCTCTTCCTCCAGTGTTGAAGAAGGTGAGGCAGGCGATCACATAGTTCATTACTGGTTTTGTACCGATGAAAACAACGTTTTCTTCTTTTCTCGGCATTTCCTTTGGCATTTCTTTCGGTTTTTCTTCTGTCATGCTGCTCCCTGATGGTTTAATTTTTCGCTGTGTGAGTGCCTTATACTTTTAGCCGTAGCTTCTTATAGTTTTCCCACGTCTCATCAATTCGACGCTTCAGTTCACCAACATCTCCTGGAGTCATCGCGCCGAAGCGTCCTTGAAGCCTGAGGTATTCCTCTAGGGGTTTGCGCTTAGTCTTATCTAAGTACCCACTGCTCGGGGGATTCAGCCTAAACTCTCCTCGTTCAACTTCGAAAAGCGCCCAGATCCCTGTTTGAATGGCGAGTCTGCCCATTTCAATAGTCTTTTCTGTCGAGTAGCGCCAGCCAGGTGGACAAGGCGTCAATATTTGAATATATCTTGTGCCAGTTATTCCCTTAGCCTTTCTGAGCTTAGACACAAAGTCCATTGGATATGAAATGCAGGCTGTGGCTACGTAAGGGATTCCATGCGCAGCCATTATCATCGGAACATCTTTCTTGTGCTCTTTCTTGCCAGTAGGAGTAGTTGTTGTTCGAGAACCGTAAGGTGAGGCACCACTTCTCTGAAAACCAGTATTGCCATAAGCCTCGTTATCGTAGCAAACATAGATGAAGTTAGTACCTCTTTCAGCCGCGCCTGAAAGAGCTTGAATGCCTATGTCTACGGTTCCTCCATCTCCAGCCCATGCCATCACTGTTACATCCTTCAGGCCTCTTGCCTCATATGCTGCGACCAAACCTGAGGCTGCTGCCGCCGCAGCTTCAAACGCTATGTTCAGGCATGGTGTGGCAAAGGCTGAAAATGGAAACGCGCTCTGAATCACTGATGTGCAACAGGCAGGAACGACAAAAACTGTGCGAGGTCCCAGAGCCTTTTGAGCCAGTCTTATTGCAACAGCCGCACCGCATCCCGCACAAGTGGCATTGCCCGGAAGCCAGTATTCCTCTTTCGGAAGTTCCTTCAGTGTGCTCATGATGTTCACTCCTTCAGGCCTATCCATTCAACGTCTTTCTCAACCTTTCCGGCTTTCAGATACTGCAATGACTTATGAACCATGTTTTCAATGTCGCGAACTGTGACGTCGCGCCCCCCCAAACCTGTTATAAAGCCAGTTGTTAACGGTGGGTCCTTCGCCGAGTACAGCGAGGCCTTGACTTCCGTGTGAAGTGGGCCTTCCATGCCGTATGAAACTTGGCGATCTATTACGGTCAGCATCTGTGCGTTGTCGGCCATTCTCCGAATTTCGTCCGCCGGGAAAGGTCTAAAGACCCGCACTCTGGCTGCGCCAGCTTTGTGTCCCTGTTCCCTCAGGCTATCAATGGCCAGTTTCGCTTCGCTTCCAATCGTTCCCATTGACAGAACTATCAGGTCGGCGTCCTCACACCTGTACTTCTCCATGTGTCCTCCATGTTCAATGCCGAAGAGTTTTCCGTATTCTTTGTCGATTTCTGGTATGAGTTTTCTGGCGTTTTCCATCGCTTCGTACATGAAGTATCTGAACTCCATGTACCAGTCGGGATAAACAATGTTACCGTGTGTGACTGGATTATCGACATCAATCTGCCAAGGTGGATTGAACGGGGGCAGAAAGTCATCTATCTCCTTCTGATCTGGAATCCTAACGGGCATAGAAGTGTGAGACAGAATAAAGCCTTCAAAGCACACCATCGCCGGCATAAAAACGCGCTTATCCTCACACAACTTGTACGCTTGAATAATTGTGTCAAAGATTTCTTGATTGTCGGCACAATAAAATTGAATCCAGCCTGTGTCCCGTTGAGACAAGGAATCACTGAAGTCTGCCCAGATGTTCCAAGGCGGTCCCATGGCACGGTTCACCACAGCCATAACTACAGGCAATCGCGCAGCCGAAGCCCAATGAAGCATCTCATGCATCAGAGCTAATCCGTGAGCCGATGTGGCGGTAAAGGTGCGCGCTCCTCCCACGGCTGCGCCTATGCATGCCGCCATGGCGCTGTGCTCAGACTCAACACGGATGTATTTGGCATTCATTTCTCCTCCTTCAACGAGCTCAGCGATCTGCTCAACAACGGTTGTCTGTGGTGTGATTGGGTACGCTGCTATGACATCGGCTCTCGCTACCTTACACGCAAGTCCTGCTACGCGGTTTCCGGTTTCCACGATCACTTGTGTCATTGCCCGCTTCTCTCCCTCTCCATTTCGATGATTTCTAGAGGGCATTCGTGTGCGCATATGCCGCATCCCTTACAGTAGTCGTAGTTGATTTTGGGCTGGTTCTTTTCATTAAGTTCAATGCACGCTTCAGGACAATATACCCAGCAGATTCGACAGCCCGTGCATTTTTCCATGTTCACGATTGGTCGGAATGTCCTCCAAGACCCAGTTTTTCCAGTGCTCGCCTCACAGGGAAGTGACAATGGCGTCAGCGGTAGATCTTTCATGCCTTTAGGGGCCTTTGGCATCATGGGCACCACGGTGAAGAGTAGAGTAAATATCATGTCAAAGGTTAAAGTATTTCGCATATGTTGGAAACATCGATTCTAAAGGCGATTCTAATTTATCCGCTGAAGTTCTACCAGTTCCTGACCAGTCTCTCGTAGGCTAAAGAGGCGCCCTTGGCGTTTTTGTCACCGGCCGCTCCTTTCCATTCCAGCCGTATTACCTCGAGGACGCTGTCCAGCTTTATCTCATCTGTTGCCCTCGAGAACGCGCCAAGCATAGTCGTGTTCAACACAGGAAGCCCAGCTACTAGAAGCTGTAGCTCCAATGCTATTCCGGTCGCGTCAACAGTCGCCAAACGGCCTTGTCTGAGCTTTATCTCGTCTGGCTTCTGAGTGGTGTTTATGACAACTATGCCGTCTTTTTTCAGGCCTTCCGTGACATCTACTAGGTCCAAAAGCGTGGAATCAAGCACTACCACGTAGTCTGGATTGTAAACCTGACTCCGAATGAGAATAGGCTCATCTGCGATGCGGGCAAATGCTTTAACTGGGGCGCCTCGCCGTTCGGCGCCAAAGAAAGGAATCGCTTGAACCCATTTGCCCTCTTTAAAGGCCGCACGGGCAAGCAGCTCCGCAGCTGTTACCCCGCCTTGCCCGCCACGACCATGGATACGGATTTCTTTCATCACGTTATTTTGCTCCAAGCTTAGAATTAGAGAACATTGAGTTCTCCATATTAGTCTTTACTATCTCAACGAACTCCCCCATGATTCAAGCTCTGGCGGCAAGCATCGACGCCGTCCCAGGCGGAGCGGGAAAGGCTTATACCATGGTATGCAACTCTCTTGAGTTTCTCGTTGGGATGTAAAGCCAAATGCTGATGGAAATCCGATGGCACGGCAGAGGCGGGCAAGGCATAGTCAGCGTGAGCCGCCTGCTCGCAGACGCTGCTCTTATGGACAGAAAACACGTTCAGTCCTTTCCGGAATTTGGTCCTGAACGTTCTGGTGCTCCTGTTCGAGGGTTCACAAGAATTTCAGATGAGCCCATAAGCATTCACAGTCAGATTTACGACCCCAACATAGTCGTAGTCGTAGACCCGACACTTCTAGGCGCCAATGTGACAGCTGGGTTGACCCGAGATGGAATCATAGTTGCAAATAGTGAACGCACTCCCGCGGATTTAAGGAATATTCTGTCGGCTCACAATGCGCGTGTTTATTCGGTCAATGCCCGGAGAATCGCGCTTGACATTCTTGGTCGCCCCATATACAACACGGCTATGCTTGGCGCGCTGATCAAGGTTGCGCCATTGACATCCTTTGAATCAGTGGCCAAAGTTGTCAGAGCACGATTTCCAGGAACTCTCGGCGACAAGAATGTTGAGACAATGAAAAAAGCGTACGAAGAGGTTGTTGGAAGTTGAGTTCTAACGAAAAATTGGGATGGAAGTCTTTGCCGATGGGAGCGGTTGTTGTTGAGCCAGGTTCTTCTCTGAAGTATAAGACAGGTGACTGGAGAGCCTTCAAACCTCTAGTTGATAGAGAAAAATGTGTGAATTGTCTGCTGTGTTGGATATACTGCCCTGACAGCGCCATAGTCAGACAGGAAAAGTGGGTTGACGTCAACTACGACTACTGTAAGGGATGCGGCATATGCGCACACGAATGCCCTAAAGATGCCATCAAAATGGTGGAAGAACAGAAATGACGATTCTTGGCATGACAGGAGATGAAGCTGTCGCCCACGCAGCTAAACAAAGCAAGGTTGACATCGTTGCTGCATATCCGATCACGCCTCAAACCATCATTGTTGAGAGATTTAGCAAGTATGTGGCCGACGGAGAAGTGCACACCGGATACGTCTGTGTGGAGTCCGAGCACTCGGCTTTGTCAGCTTGTGTTGGTGCGAGCCTAACTGGAGCCAGAGTGTTTACTGCAACCTCAAGCCAAGGGTTGGCGCTCATGCATGAGATGATGTACATTGCGTCGGGTCTGAGGTGCCCAATCGTTATGGGTGTGGCAAACAGGGCCCTTTCAGCGCCAATCAACATTCATGGAGATCACTCGGACATGATGGGGTCCAGAGACTCAGGATGGATTCAGATTTATGTAGAGAACCCGCAGGAAGCGTATGACTGGACGATCCAAGCCTTCAGAATAGCCGAGGACAAAGACGTCCAGCTTCCGGTTTCTGTTAACCTAGACGGTTTTATCATAACTCACTCCATGGAGGGCGTAGACGTTCTTGACGATCTAGCAGTTAGCCAGTTTCTGTCTATCAGAGAGCCAATCTTCAAGCTGGATCCTAAGAATCCCTTAACGTTTGGAGCCCTCTGCTTCACCGACTACTACTTCGAGTTTAAGCGGCAGCAGACTGAAGCCATGCGCAATGTGCAGACAGTGTTAGATAAGGTCTGCAGGGAGTACAAGGACGTTTCTGGCAGAGGCTATGGTGCTTTCGAAGCTTATGGCATGGAAGACGCGGAGGCAGCTGTAGTCTGCATAGGGAGCACTGCGGGAACAGCCCGTGATGTGGCATGGAAGCTGCGCACAAGGGGAAAGAAAGTGGGGGTCTTGAAACCCTGGCTCTACAGACCGTTTCCAGCAGAAGAAGTGAACGCCGCGCTGAAGCATGTCAAGGCAGTGGCAGTATTTGACAAAGCCGGCAGCCTTGGTGCTCCTTATGGTGCGCTCTGCACAGACGTGGTTTCATCACTGCATACGTTAGAGCAGAGGCCAAAAATCTTCAACGTGATCTATGGCCTCGGTGGAAGAGACATCCAACCCTCAGACATTGAACTCGTCTTGAATAAAGCGTTGGATATAGCCGAGACGGGCCTTGTCAAGGAAGAGACCATGTTCTTGGGGGTGCGCGAGTAATGGTTACACTGAAAGAGCTAACAACAGACGAACTATTCGCTTCGGGACACAGGCTCTGCGCGGGCTGCGGAGAAGGAACAATCAACCGCATGACCATGAAGGCCCTAAGGGGACCAACCGTGATCGTGGCCGCCACCGGATGCTCAGAGGTTGCCACCACCATTTATCCATACACGTCGTGGCGACTGCCCTGGGCTCACGTGGCCTTTGAAAACGCCGCAGCTGTGGCGTCGGGTGTGGTTGAAGCCTACAAGGCCATGGCTAGAAGAGGCGTCGAAAATGGACACGTTGATGTTATAGCCATGGCTGGAGACGGCGGAACATACGACATTGGCATTCAGGCCTTGAGTGGCGCTCTTGAAAGAGGACACGATTTCCTGTACATATGCATTGACAACGAAGCTTACATGAACACGGGCATCCAGAGATCAGGATCTACGCCACACGGAGCTGACACTACAACTAGCCCCGCAGGCAGCGTCATTCCAGGAAAGCCCGAATGGAAAAAAGACCTGATAGGCATCTGCGCGGCGCACGGAATCGAGTACGCAGCCACCGCTTCGCCTGCTTACTGGAACGATTACATAACCAAGGTGCGCAAGGGACTTGAAGTTAACGGTCCTGCTGTTATTGACGTATTGTCCCCCTGCCCCTTGGGTTGGAGACACGACTCAGCACGAAGCATAGAAATGGTCAGATTGGCAGTTGAAACCCGATATTTCCCAATCTACGAGTTTGAGCGAGGCAAATACAGGCTAAACCTCAGCATCTCAAAGCTCAAGCCAGTAGAAGAATTCCTAAAAGTCCAAGGTAGGTTCGGTCACCTTTTTAAGCCCACGTACAGGAAGGACGTAATAGACGAGATTCAGCAGAACGTAGACGCTAACTGGAACCGAATCTTAAAGCTGTGTGCAAACTAGACCTAGAAACGTCACACGGCTACAACAACTGAAACGTCACAGACATTCGTTCCGGTAGGTCCAGTGAGGATTAGGTCGCCAAGCTTAGAGAAAAACACATAAGAATTGTTTTCGGCAAGGAGCCTCCTCGGGTTTAGCTTCAGGTCGTGGGCTCTGGGCAATGTTTTTCCATCAGCTATTGCCCCTGCAGCGTCCGTGGGTCCATCTACGCCATCAGTACTCAGTGAGGCAATGACAACTCCGTCCATGTCTCCGATTTTCAAAGCTGCACCAAGCGCGATTTCCTGGTTTCTTCCGCCTTTCCCTCCTCCTTGTACTGTGACTGTGGTCTCTCCGCCCGCAACTATAGCGGCCGGCCTTGGAACTGGGTTTCCAGACTTGACAATTTCGCTAGCCAATGAAGCCAATACTGTGCCCACATCTCTGGCTTGGCCCTCAAGGCAAGATGTCAGCAAAAGAGCGTTCAGTCTAGCTTTCCTGAAGCTTCTGTAGGCTGCTTGAGTGGCGGTCATAGTGTTTCCTACGACTATGTTATGAACCTTCTCGAACGTTTCATCCCCAGGCTTCGGAGTCTCTGGGATGAGTCCTTTCTTGCCGTCTCGTAAGACCTTTTTCACTGAAGCGGGCGCTTTCTGCCAGAGCCTGTGGTGCTGCAGGATTTCGATTGACTCTTCAAACGTCGTTGGATCAGGCACAGTTGGACCTGAGGCAATAGAATCCAGTGGGTCGCCTACAACATCGGACAGAATAAGGTTTACAACCGTGGCTGGATACGCTTTCTTTGCCAACCAACCACCCTTGAAACCCGAGATGTGCTTGCGTACTGTGTTGATTTCTCTTATAGTGGCTCCAGACGTGAGCAAAGCGTCTGTCACCCTTCTCTTGTCCTGCAAAGGCACACCTTTGGTTGGCTGAGGCATTAGGCTCGAGCCGCCGCCTGAAATCAGACTGATGATTAAATCATGTTCTTTGGCATGACTTACCAAATCAAGCATGTGACGGGCGCCCTTAACACCTGCCAAGTCGGGAATGGGATGGCTAGCCCGCTGAAGTTTCACCCTCTTGGTAGGGTAAGCAGGGCAGGCGTAGGGCACGTTGACGGCTCCTTCCTTCAACCGGCTTCCTAAGATTGCTTCTAAAGCCGCAGCCATGCATCCGCTTGCTTTGCCGCCTCCTACAACATAGATGTTCTTGAAATCGTTAAGGTTGAAGGAGAGGTTTGCAATCTTCAGCAAGGTGCCCTTAACTTGGACTTTCGACTTGATTATAACCTCGGGATCGACCGCCTCCAAGGCTGCGTCGAGAGCCCTTATCGCCAGTTCCCTAGCATCCCCGTCGAGAGCCGAACCCGCGTTCTTTAGCAACTGCTGGCTGTTTCTAATCTTCGCCATAGGCTCCTGCACTCTGAATATGATTAGTGCTGAGACATCTATGATGGAACGGCAAACGTAATAAGTTTGCGCGTTTATACAAGCGAGACTTCGCAATTAAGAGGAATGCTGAAACATGCCCAAACCCAAGGTTTATGTAACCCGAGAAATGCCAGAAAGAGGACTGCGCATCATCAGAGAGAAGTTTGACGCAGAAGTTTGGCCCAACTATGCGCCTCCACCTAAGAAAATCATAATCGAGAAAGCAGCCAAAGTCGACGCGCTGGCAACGCTCCTGTCAGACCAGATCGACGCAGAAGTCTTCGACGCCGCATCCAAACTTAAGATCGTCGCCCAGATGGCTGTTGGCTTTGACAACATTGACGTTGCAGAGGCCACAAAGAGAAGAATCTATGTGACCAACACGCCAGGCGTGCTCACCGAGACAACCGCTGATTTTGCTTGGGCGCTTTTGATGGCTGTGGCTCGAAGAGTGGCTGAAGCCGACAAGTACGTTCGCACTGGTCAATGGAAGGTGAGTTGGCACCCCATGATGATGCAGGGCAGAGACGTATACGGCGCCACCTTGGGCATTGTTGGCCTCGGGCGAATAGGCTGCGCCATTGCAATTCGGGCTAAAGGCTTTAACATGAAAGTACTTTACTACGACGTCATAAGACGACCCGATTTTGAAAAGGAATACAACATACAATTCATCGAACTCGACCATATCTTCAAAATCGCCGACTTCATAACCATCAACACTCCGTACACCAAAGAAACACACCATCTGGTCGATGAAAAGAGGCTAAAAAGCATGAAGAAGACAGCTTATCTTATCAACAACGCACGTGGACCAATAGTTGACGAGACAGCGCTGTACAAGGCATTGAAAGAAGGCTGGATCGCTGGGGCAGGGCTAGACGTGTTTGAGCAGGAGCCCACACCGGTAACAAATCCTCTGTTGAAACTGGACAATGTGGTCGTTGCACCGCACATCTCAAGCGCCAGCTACGAGACGCGTTCAAAGATGGCGGAAATGGTCGCTGAAAACCTCGTGACATTCTTTGATGGAAAAACACCGCCGAACTTGGTCAACCCGGATGTCGTAAAAGCCATGAGAAAAGCCTGAGATATCTAACACCTTTTGCCTTCTGAAGTTATTGAGTGTGGGAACAACTTAACACTGCATCTCTCCAAGCGGTGTAAAAAGTAAACACCTTTAATATGGCGAACAACAGAGACTCGTATAGGTACATCGTCTTGTCAGAACCGCAAATGAAACTCATCTTTTACGTGGACACTGAGTGTTCGCTGGCAGGTAAGGAGAGATGCTCATACTATGCAGCTGAGCGTGTTCAGAAACAGGCTGCTCATAGTGCCAAACAAATCTGGGGAAGTAGATGCTGTCCCATCGTTTATGTTAAGAGAGGCCGAAACAAGTTCACGGCGTACTGCCCGACAAGAGGCGGACCCTGGGGCGAAGAGGTGCCTGTCGCTGGCGGTCCGGGACCTAACGCAGTGAGGGTTGAAGTGCAGGCTCGCAGTGGCGAATCTTGGGCGGAAATTGTTGAAAAAGCAGCCAAAACCGCATGCGATGCTCAATGCAGAAACTGAAACGTTAAATATGCTGGCGAGCTTCTAAAGTCGCTCCCAGTAGGTGAGTAAAGCTTGACCCAAGCATTCGCCAAGAGAATGGATGGATTAGGCACCGAAACAGCCTTTGAAGTGTTGGCCAAGGCCAAAGCGCTGGAGAGAGAAGGCCGCGAGATAGTTCATTTGGAGATTGGAGAGCCCGACTTTGACACGCCCAGTAACATCAAGGAAGCAGCCATCAAGGCAATGAAGTCCGGTTACACACATTACGTTCCAGCCGCTGGAATTCCAGAATTGAGAAATGCCATCGCGGAATACCTTTCTGAAAGCAGAGGCATTGATGTTGATCCTGAAGAGGTTGTTGTGACTCCAGGAGCCAAACCGATAATCTTCTTCAGCATTCTGGCCTGTGTTGAGCCCGGAGATGAAGTGATGTATCCGAACCCTGGCTTTCCCATTTACGAGTCCATGGCAAACTTTGTCGGCGCCAAACCAGTGCCCCTGCAGCTCAAGGAAGAGAACAACTTCAGCATAGACAATGAGGACACGGCTGAAAAGATAACCAAGAAGACCAAAATGATAATTCTCAACTCGCCGGAAAACCCAACTGGCGGAATGCTTACAAAAGACAACTTGGAAGTCATTGCAGACGGATTGAAGCGCCGCGACGATGTCTTCGTGTTGACAGATGAGATTTACTGCCAAATCATCTACGAGGGCAAACACCTCAGCATCGCGTCGTTGCCAAACATGAAGGGAAAAACAATACTGATGGACGGCTTCTCAAAAACCTATGCCATGACGGGATGGCGTCTCGGGTATGCCGCGATGAGAAAGGACTTGGCGCAGAAAGTAACACAGCTGATGATAAACTCTAACTCATGCACGGCCGCCTTCACGCAAATGGCTGGGGTCGAAGCCTTGAAAGGACCACAAGACGAACCGAGGAAAATGGTTGACGAGTTTAGAAGAAGACGGGAGGTCATAGTATCTGGCCTGAACAAGATCAAGGGAACAACGTGCAAGAAGCCTCGCGGAGCCTTCTACGTATTCCCCAACATAAAAAGCCTAGGAGTCGAATCGAAGAAACTGTCAGACATGATCCTGCAAAAGGCGGGAGTGGCAGTCTTATCCGGAACAGCCTTTGGTGCATACGGAGAAGGCTACCTGCGACTGTCGTTCGCTAATTCTGTGACAAATATAGAGAAGGCTCTCAAAGGAATCTCAGACATGGTAAAAGAACTGCAGACATGAGCTAAAGCAACAGAAGCAAAACGGTCAACACAACGCCTGCAGCTGGAAAAACGGATAAAGCCAGCTTCTTTGCCCTTTTCATGGCCTTGTCCAACAACGTACACATGGCCTCAATCTGCCTTTCGCCTATTACCTTCACACCGGAAACGGTATCCACGCGTGCGCCGACTTCAGCCTCTTCAAGATCTGCTAAAGCGTCAGCGGTCACCTGTCTTACATATTTCATTAATGCCTCGTGATCAGTGGCTTCACCCACTGGATGATAGCCACGAGCGTTTAGGACAACCGCGTTCACCTCATGCGTATCTGTCGTAAAGACTTCTCCGTCATCTACACCCATTTCCGAAAGCACTGCAAGAATCTTCTCCCTCAACCCAGACACCATGTTATTGCCATCAATAGTTATGTAAGCGGCAGTTTGGTTTGCAACTCTTACAACGAGTGCCGCTATGCCTCCTGAACCAATGCCTTCCTTCAACCCGAACTTGTCTGGGACTAGTTTTGCAGAGCCCGCTTGAAGTTTTCTGGATTCTTGGTTGGAGGCTTTCTCTAAGCTCGCCAACGCAGCTTCCTTCAGTGGCTTTATGGCGTCATCAACCTTGAAGGGTCCTTGGATGCTGTTATGGGCATCAACAGCGATCGCATTTCGGAAACCCTTCTCCTTGGACACTGTGATTATGAACGTGTTCAGTTCGGGAGGAAGATCCTCCATGGTCTCTGGTGCCAATGTCAAAGCCAAGAAGGCGCAATTGTTAAAAACTTGGCAACCGACATTGGCTCCATTTTTTCTAACACGCAGAAACATGTTCGCAGAAGACTCAAAATCAGAAGGTTCGGTCAGCCTTAGAACCCTGTCAATGACAAGTTGATTCTGACTTTGGTTGGCGAGATCTAGGTCATGACCTGACAATCCATGGGGAACCATGATCACACACCCATGCAGCTTGTGTTCCAGAGCTCTTTGAATCGCAGATGGCAAAGCGCTGCTGCCGACATTCTTGAATGGCCCCGGGTGTAAGGCTGGAACAACCACCATGGCTTTCATCTTGCCCTTAAGGCTTCTAAACGCCAGAGCAGATAGTTGTATATCGCGTTCTTGACTCCACTTCTCGAAAAGGTGCTCAAAGGGCGTATTCTGATCTTCGGTCCATGTTGCCATGAAGGCTTTCAGAAGAGAGAAGGAACCGGTTCCGAGGATATCTATACCAACTAGGTCTATCGAGAATACGAATCCGAACATGGCGCTTGCCGTGACAATTACAGAAAAAAACGCGAAGGCAAGTGAGGAAGCATCTAGAGAAAGTGAGCCAACGAATGACGCAGTATAGACGACAGGTACAATGTAGAGAACTGGTAACACAGCCGAAAGGGCAGAGACTTTCCAAATTCCTGCGAATGATACAGCAGAAAACACGAGGAGACGAAGGGAGAATGCGACACAGAAACCGATTAGAAGCATTTTGAACCAAACCCCCGAGTAAAATAGGTTAAGGACTGCACCAAGGAAAATGAAGAAAAGCCAGGCCAAAAGAGAGTAGAATGACATGGCTGAACACCTTCTAAAGTTGAAAACTGGATCGCTTCTCAAACCAGCATAATGAACCAAAACATCAGATAACATGGTCAGCCCGAAAAGAACCCCGCCCAATACCAAACCTAATGTTAACCAGTCATACTGCGGGGACTGGAAGACCCTAGCTATGAGAACCCCGTTGAATATACATGTGGCCAACAGCCCGATCAACAGGGTTCGGTGTGACGGCAATTTGAAAAGAGATGAGTAGCTCTTCACAGCCCTACCAATGTAGTCGTTCATTGAGTTGTTTACAGCCAATGTTCATGCTCCTGTTGAGCTTTAGTCAATGCATAGAGGAGACTCAAAAAGGTTACTAGACGTTCGCCCAGAATTCTTCGATGTATTTTTTGCACTGTTTCATGTAAGTTCTAGTTCAAGACCTTCAATGTTATTGAATCAATTAGAGTGAACGCTTATGTTGCGCGTCATCCGTTCTACAATGTTTATGCGCTTCCAACTCCCTTTTTGTTCGTTCTTGTGTAGGGCTACTAATGGAAGGCATCGGTGAGATAGAGTTTTATCTCAGAAGGTGGCAAATGATTTTGCTGGTCGTCATGTCGGAAAGTCTGCCCCCGACCGTGTTCCACATGCTTGAAAAGAATGTGGGCCGCAGGGTTCTAGTTATAGTTGACCCCCAGTACGGTTATGAAGGCATCCTAACAGCGGTGACGCATGATCCACCCGGGATTTGGCTTTCCGATGCCGACGCTGTCATTCTTCGGTCGACAATTGCACAGCCGTTTCCTCAGATTGTGAGTAAGGAGGATCGAAGCGAGATCTTCGTTAATGTAAGAAGCATCCAACGTCTCGAAGTCGTGCATAAAAACAAGTAACCTTCCACGGATAAAGTGCGAGATAAAACTGAAGTAGTGAGAGAACTAGTTTTTGCTAATTGTGTTCCCGGAAAAAGGCTGGTTTGTTGGTGAGAACAGTATGGGATAATTTCTGTTTCTGGAACAATGCTCGTGTTATATTGGCAGGAGCACTCTGCCCAGAGCTGCGGCGACTATGAGCGCAATTGCCAGCACCACCACCAATTCGGGACGTATCTTAATTCCTTGGGTTTCCTCCTCAAAGAAACGTAATAGGCCAGCGCTGGCAGCAGGCATTGGCGAGCTTTTCTCACGTCTCTTTTCTCTTCGGCTCAATCATGACCCCTTTTATGTCTACTTGCCTCATACAAGGCTACCATTTGCTAATTAATGTTGCGTCTCTCCAAAGTTTTATCTTTCCTTTTGGTTGTGATATAGGCAACACCAAGAGGTGATGATGTGTCGTCGGCTCGGCAGTCCTATGATAGAACGTTTGAGCTACTTCAGCAGCATCACAAATGGTTCAGAGAATCGATTCCGCTCATTGCTAGCGAAAACATGCCCAGCCCCGCTGTGCGTGAGGCCTTGCTAAGTGACTTTGGAAACCGCTATGCTGAGGGATGGCCTGGTGAACGCGTTTATGCTGGCTGCGTTTACATTGATCAGGTTGAGTTCCTATGCATTGATCTGATGAAGCGTCTGTTTAAGGCTGAGTTTGTGGATGTTCGCCCGATTTCTGGTGTGGTTGCTAACCTTGTTGTGTACACAGCTTTCACAGAGCCGGGCGATGTTATGTTGGCTTTGTCAATCCCCAGCGGCGGGCACATAACCATGGGCAAGAAGGAATTGGGTGGAACGGCGGGTGCTGTACATGGCCTAGTCGTGGAGTATCTGCCCTTAGACTACAAGGAGATGAACATAGATGTTGAGAAGGCTAAGGACAGGATTGCAAAGCTGGCCAAGGAGGGTAAGCCTCCCAAACTGGTGATGTTTGGTGGCAGCGTCTTTCCGTTTCCACATCCTGTTGAGGAGCTGACCCCAGTTATTCATGAAGTTGGTGGGACAGTTGGTTACGATGCAGCTCACGTGGCTGGATTGATTGGAGGAGGCATTTTCCAAGATCCATTGCGTGAGGGCGCTGATGTCGTCTCGATGAGCACGCACAAGACTTTCTTTGGTCCTCAGCATGGAGGCGTGCTTTCATGGGACAAACACGCTGAGAAGATCAAGCGAGCCACATTTCCAGGGATGGTGAGCAATCATCACCTGCACGCCTTGGCCGGAGTGACCATTGCCTGCGCTGAGATGCTTGAGTTTGGCAGAGACTACGCTCGCCAAGTCGTTAGGAATTCTAAAGCGTTGGGTCAAGCGCTTCATGAACGAGGTTTCAACGTTTTGGCTGAGCACAAGGGCTTCACCGAGTCCCATGTGATCATCATTGATATAACTAAACTTGGAGACGGCGGCACACTAGAGAAACAGCTGGAAAAGGCTAACGTTATCATCAACAGGAATCTGCTGCCATGGGACATCAAAGAGGGACGACACTTCACTAACCCAGGCGGAATCAGGCTTGGAACGTCTGAGGTCACGAGGCTTGGCATGAAAGAGAGCGAACTGAAGGAGATCGCCGAGTTCATTAAAAGAGTCGTAATAGACAAAGAAGACAATGCCAAGGTAAAGACAGACATTGCAGAGTTCAGAAAAGACTATCAGAGGGTGCATTACTGCTTTGAAAACGCCACCGAAGCCTACAAGTACCTCAAAATCCGCTGAATCGTTCACCGTGTGGACCATAGGGCACAGTAACAGAACAAAAGAAGCGTTTCTGGAATTGCTCAGAGGGCACAGCATTGAAGTTCTTGCGGATGTGCGCAGTTTTCCAACATCGAAGATCGCGCATTTCAAACGTGAACAGATTGAACACTGGTTACCTGAACACGGTATCGATTACGTTTGGCTGGGCAAAGAGCTTGGCGGCTATAGAGAGGGTGGCTACAAGAGGCATATGAGAACCAAACCGTTCAGAGAAGGAATCAGAAAACTGCTCGTTATAGGCGCCCAGAAAAGAGTGTGCATAATGTGCATGGAACCAGACCCCAAGCATTGTCACCGTTGCTTTATCTCGACTTACCTTGAATGCAAGAGGGTCAGAGTCAATCATATCTTAACCAAAAGCGCAAACTGCGCTTTCAGTATTCGGAACTAAATCGTCAAGCGCGTCTAGTGCCAAACGTCTGCTGCCTGCAGAAAAGTGAATAAACCATTAAAAGACAATAGTGACGTTCATGAGCGTCGGAGGATTAAGCAGTTGCACATCAGAGAGTTTCAAGATATGATGCGGCGAATCTACTTTCACCGAGACTCCGTTCGTGGAGCTTTGGGCACGTATGAGTGGTTAGCTGAGGAGGTTGATGAACTCGGCGAAGCTATGTTGCATGACGGAGAAAAGGCTTTGCAGGACGAATTCGCTGACGCTTTGGCTTGGTTGGCTTCGTTGGCCAATGTGGTCAATGTGGATTTGGAGGCTGCCGCCTTGAACAAATACGGTGGAAGATGCCCCAAATGCCAGCAAAGCCCCTGCAGCTGCTCGACCTAGATAGCACGCACCACTTTAGGTTTCAACGTTCGATGTTTGGTCGCTTTGGCGCCTAGCTTGAGGTTTAGGGCGGCTGAGACCAAGATCAGCGTTGCGCCCAAGTATTGTATCTCTGAGATGAATTGTTCAAAGATGAGAGCAGCCCAGAGCGTATGTAGCAGAGGATCGCCTAAGAGAAGTAGACCTTCAGTGGTCGGCGAGACCTCATCAACTCTGACGTAGTTCAGAAGTCCGTATGGAAGAACTGTGCTGAAAAGGGCAAATATGAAGAGTAAGAACAGCTGCCAACAATCTGGGAGAACAAACCCCACAAACAACAAATTCTCGCTAAAGTTTCTGAAAACTATCCAAAAGAGCAGAAGAAACGGTATAGAAAAAACGAATGTGTAGAACAAGGTTTGATAAGGCGCATATCCATAAGGTGACTGCCTTTTCAACCACAGATAAATAGCATAGAAGAGTCCGGCAAGAACAGGGAAGACGATGCCCGGAGTGATTTGAGGGGTCGCTGCCTGTATTCCAGACACCAGGAAGGCGCCCACCACACCAAAAAGAACCACAACTGTCTTGCCGCCTGACACCTTCTCTTTCCCGGTCACCTGTGAGATCACGGCTGTGAAAATGGGCTGAGTGTAGACCAATGCCACAGACACAGGAATAGGTGTGCCAAAAGCTATAGCAGACAACCCAGACAGGCCAAACAAAGCATATGTGCAACCAACAGCCATGAAGAAGGGCACATCTCTTCTTTTAACCAGATGCAGTCTACTCCTTACGCGCATGACAACAAAAAGGATAGCGGAGCCAAAACCTAGACGAAGGAACAGCTGTTCAAAACTTGACATTCCCGTATTTCTGAGAACAGTCGAGAACACTAGAATAAAGCTAAACCCCACAGCCGCCAAAATAACATAGGCGTAACTTCGATTCACTTACGAGCCTCCTTAGGAGTTTTTAGTTGCTAGTTGCGTATGTTGCCCATTTCGTCGCATCTCCAGACCGGCCTTAAGGTTATCTTATTACACCTTCAACTCGCTATTTAACGCCCAAGCATGGGCGCGTTTATAGGGGAAACGGTTTTTCTCTACGGGGAAGCACGGATAAAGGCTTCAAAATGGTAAGAAACTATGATTGAAACAATGAGAAGGAGAAGACTACGGTACTGTGGACAGTGCGAAACATGCATAGCGCAGATTACCGAGTAGAAACTAGTTCATTGTTCGCTTGAATTGACTAGACGTTGTTGCCCTGCGCCAGTTAGCCTCCAAACATAGGGTCTTTTGTTTCCTTTTCGACTAACTACTTGCTCAGCCTCAAGCAGACGCAGATGATGAGCAACAACATTATACTTTAGCCCGCTTAGGGTCGCTATGCCCGTGGCATCAGACCACTGCTTGTCTAAAGCTTGCAGTATGCGAGTCCTTGCGACCAAGCCCAATCGCACATTTCTTTTGCGCGACAAGAAAGCCTTCGGATGAAATATTTGCTTCAAATCAAACAACCTCAAGCCCCAAAATCCTTTAGGCTCACCTGCTTGGGTCTGTTGCCCTCAAACAGGGAGTCGATTTCCTCACGCACCATGCCTAGACGCTGAGAATAATATGGCGGCAGCTTGTACTTGCGTATCAAATGCTCAGCGGCCTCCAGATATTTTTCTATGCCTCCTCGGTAGACAGTCAATGTTAAGGCCCCCCCACACTCGGTACATATGCCTTTCAACGGCATTCGCCTGAACTTTTTGTTGCACCCCTTGCACCTAAATCCTTGAGTTGAGAAGGCACGGAGATTCCCAGCTATGTCTCGCATGAAATGTGTAGTCAGAACCTTCAATGCAACTCTTCCAGCATCAACAGCCTCGATTTTTTCAGCCAAACTCAACTGACTGTTCAACTTGTCAATCATTCTGCCAAGCTTCTTGTACACGCTGTCACGATTGCCCATATTAACGTCAGAAACGGGCATAGTGAACCCAAAGCGTTCAAACTGAGCCTCCGAACCCAAGCGGTGCCCAACCATATCAATCAAGCCGCTGACAAGTCGAGGCGAAACGCGTTCCCAAGTCTTCTCATAAAACTCTAAAGGATAAACCGAAGCCACATCAAACTCGTGGGCTTGACGCTGAACCTC
>Ga0315309_1000648_pt1 | contig 21100 bp, 21 predicted proteins | sample TDP4_MG_FD_203080 | JGI IMG/M metagenome (GOLD analysis project Ga0315309, IMG submission 203080) | Freshwater sediment microbial communities from Lake Towuti, South Sulawesi, Indonesia - TDP4 | ecosystem: Environmental > Aquatic > Freshwater > Lake > Sediment | place: Indonesia: South Sulawesi... | reverse complement strand
CGTCTACCTTTGAACGCGCCTGAAAGCATAGGTCCGCCAGTGACCACTATTGACGGAATGTTCAGCCTTGCGACTGCCATCATCATGCCCGGCGTAATTTTGTCACAGTTTGGAATCAAGACCATGCCGTCAAACCTGTGTGCCTGAACCATAACCTCAACCGAGTCTGCTATCAGTTCGCGAGATGGGAGGGAGTAACGCATTCCCTCGTGACCCATTACAAGCCCATCGCATACAGCGATTGTGTTGAACTCGAAGGGAACCCCGCCGGCGGATCTCACTCCATCCTTGGCGAATTTTGCCACCTGGTTTAGATGCATGTGACCAGGAACGATTTCGGTGAAGCTGTTGACAACGGCTATGAATGGCTTACCCATATCCTTGTCCGTGACCCCGAGGCACTTCAGTATAGCCCTGTGAGGGGCTCTCTCCAAACCTCGCTTTATTGAGTCGCTTCTCAATCCTCACACCTCGGCGGAATGATACCTAACTTTAGGGTGATCCTGTATAGAAAAGCTTTTATAGCATATCTACATTTCCTTTGGTTGCGAGGATTATAAAATGGGGTATTGCTTTATCCAATAGATTCGCGGAAAAAATCCGTATCTTTGACACCACGCTGAGAGATGGCGAACAAACCCCTGGAGTCTCTCTAACCCCTGAGAAGAAATTGAGGATAGCCAAGCAACTCGATAAGCTAGGCGTAGACGCAATCGAAGCGGGCTTCGCAGCCGCCTCAGAGGGAGAGATGGAAGCAGTTAGTTTGATTGCTAAGGAGAGCTTAAGAGCCAAAGTCTTCAGTTTCGCTAGGGGAGTAAAAACTGATATAGATGCAGTGATAGAAAGCGGTGCCAACGGAATCTTTCTAGTCATTCCAGCATCGGACATCCATCTCAAGTATAAACTCAAGAAGACGAGGGAAGACATTCTTAGGCTTACAGGGGACTGTGTCCAATACGCAAAGGATCACGGCCTCATCGTTGAGTTCGGAGCTGAAGATGCAACCAGAAGCGATCCATCCTTTCTCAAGGAGATGATCGCTACAAGCGTGTCGGCTGGCGCGGACATGATCTCTCCATGTGATACAGTCGGCATCCTAACGCCCGAGAAAGCATACGACTTCTTCTCAAATCTGTTAAAGGATTTCCCAAGGGTTCAATTCAGTGCCCATTGCCACGATGATTTCGGTATGGCCGTAGCAAACTCGATAGCATCGCTGAAGACGGGCGTCTATGAAGTTCATGCCACAATGAATGGTCTAGGTGAGAGGGCTGGAAACGCGGCTTTAGAAGAGATCGTTGTCGCCTTGAAACTCCTCTACAACGTCCAAACCTCCATAAAGCTAGACCTATTATATGATACGTCGATGCTAGTCTCAAGGTTGACAGGGATACCAGTTCAGCCCAACAAAGCAATAACGGGTGAGAACGCTTTTGTGCACGAATCAGGAATCCACACGCACGCTGTTCTGAATCAGCCTTTGACCTACGAGCCGATTCCGCCTGAGATCGTCGGTCGTACAAGAAGATTGGCAGCGGGTAAACACGCCGGTTCGAGGGGGTTAAAAGCCACCTTGAACGAGATGGGTCTAAGTCCAAACGAAGAACAGCTAAAGGAAGTTTTCCTAAGAGTGAAGACTTTGGGAGATAAGGGCAAAAGGGTCACAGATGCCGACTTGCAGGCCATAGCTGAAACGGTTATGGGGCTCCCGAAGCTGCGTTCGATTAAGCTTGAGGAATTGACCGTCGTAACCGGGGACAAGGTGACTCCGACGGCTTCTGTTAGGCTTAACCTTAACGGGAAGATGCTCACGGAAGCAGCCACGGGAATAGGGCCTGTAGATGCGGCTATGAATGCCATTAGGAAAGCGGTCTCAGCGGTCGAACCGATAAGGCTTGAAGAGTACCATGTCAACGCTATCACTGGTGGTACTGACGCGCTTGTTGAGGTGATTGTCAGACTTCGAAGGGGAGATAGAACAGCCACAGCTCTGGGGGCTCATGGAGACATAGTCATGGCGAGTGTTGAGGCAATGTTGAGCGGAATGAACGTTCTAGTAACGAATCACAAGAGGAATTGACTATGACTGCCAAAAAGTTTTTAAGGTGAGACTGAACACTAGTACGTGCTTCGTTCCAATGGAGGACAGAGTGTGAGGGATAGCCGGGTACGGAGGAATCGTTACCTCCATAGATCAACATGAATTCCCAGAGTTTTCTCTAGAAAGAACAGCGGCAGAACTGCCTTCGAATAAGACTTTTACTGAAACATCGTCAAATTTCAGTCCGGATTTAATGAAAGTGGAGGTGCTATACAGATGGTTACAATGACGGGCACAGAGGCTCTTCTGGAGGCGTTGAAAAGACAGAAAGTCGACGTTATCTTCGGCATACCAGGAGGAGCAGTACTACCGATATATGATGCGCTTTACGACTCTGACATAAGGCATATTCTGATGAGGCATGAACAATGCGCGGCACATGCTGCTGATGGTTATGCCCGCGCAAGTGGGAAGGTAGGGATTTGCATGGCAACCTCAGGTCCGGGAGCAACAAACCTAGTGACAGGAATCGCCAACGCATACATGGATTCCTCACCGATCGTCTCGTTCACAGGTCAAGTTCCCAGACCTATGATAGGTAAAGATGCCTTCCAAGAAGCTGACATCGTAGGCATAACCACGCCCATAACAAAATGCAATTTCCAGGTCAGAAGCGCGTCAGAGATACCGAAGACGGTTAAGACAGCCTTCTACGTTGCCTCAACAGGGAGACCTGGCCCAGTCCTCGTTGATCTTCCAAAAGATACACAGACAGAAACTGCTGAGATGGACTTCACTGACAAGATTGAGATACGAGGTTACCGGCCGAAAAATGATCCACACCCGCTTCAAATAAATAAAGCTGTTGATCTGCTTGTCAAAGCAGAGAGGCCGATCATACTGGCCGGCGGTGGCGTCATAGCATCAAATGCATCTTTGGAACTCAAAGCGCTAGCTGAGTTGCTCTTGGCACCTGTCTCAACAACGCTCATGGGGAAAGGGTGTTTCTCCGAGACGCATCCGCTATCACTAGGGATGGTTGGGATGCACGGAACAATCGCGTCAAACCAGCTGCTTCCCGAGGTCGATGTCCTACTCGCCGTCGGGATGAGATTCTCCGATAGAACGACTGGAAAGTTTGACGAGTTCTGCCCGGGTGCAAAGATAATACACATCGACATCGACTCCGCGGAAATCGGCAAAAATGTCAAGATAGATGTGCCCATCGTAGCTGACGCTAGAAAAGCCCTGCAGGAAATCCACAATATACTGGTTAAACGCTACGAGAAGCTGGATCGTTCCCCATGGTTAGAGAGAGCCCAGAATCTAAAGAGCCAACTCGACGAGAAGACAAATTCGGACAGTGAGGAAATAAAGCCGCCTAGGTTACTGGCTGAGATACGCAAAATACTGCCAGAAAACGCCATCATAACCACGGAGGTTGGGCAGAATCAGATGTGGGCGGCGCTTTACCTGAAAGCGTATAAACCTAGAACGTTCATCTCTTCGGGTGGACTTGGGACGATGGGCTTCGGTTTTCCAGCGTCCATCGGCGCCAAAGTAGCCTGCCCCGATGTCCCGGTCGTTGATATAGCTGGTGATGGAAGCTTTATCATGACTGAGCAGGATTTGGCTTCCTCGGTGATCGAGAGGATCCCCGTCATCGTCGTAGTGTTGAACAATTCAGTGCTCGGCATGGTTGCGCAGTGGCAGAGAATGTTCTATAAGAGGCGATACTCAGCTGTGAAGATTGGCGGAACCCCAGACTTCGTGAAGTTGGCAGAGGCATATGGTGCGCAAGGCATCCGTGTGGGATCGCTTGACGAGTTTTCGAGGGCACTGAAGACGGCTCTAGGAAGCGATGTTACAACAGTGATAGACGTTCCGATTTCATCTGAGGAGAACGTGCTTCCGATGGTTCCAACTGGCAAAAGATTGAAAGACATGATCTTGGAGTGAGCAGATTGAGCAAAGAGGAAAAATACATCATAGCTGCAATCGTTGAGCACAAACCAGGCGTGCTCTACAGTGTCTCTAATATGTTTAGGCGGAGAGGCTTCAATATCGAAAGCATATCTGTCGGGCCGACTGAGAAGAGAGATCTGGCAAGGATGACCATAACTATTAACGGAGACGAAAGAACGGTCGAGCAGGTGGTAAAACAGCTCAACAAGCTGATAGACGTAGTCAAAGTAAGCATTCTGGACCCGGCGAACACAGTTGTACGGGAGATGGTTCTCATCAAGGTGAGCACCCCTGACGCTCGGTTAAGATCCGACGTGATCAACTACACAGAGATCTTTAAGGGACACGTCGTCGATGTCTCCCACGAGTCGCTCGTCGTAGAGATCACAGGCGCTCCTGATAAGATAGATGCTTTCATAGATCTCATGAAACCCTTCGGAGTCAAGGAGATATCTAGAACCGGCGCAACCGCGCTCTCCAGAGGAACGAAATCTGTAAAAATTGAGGAATCATGAGGAGAAACCAGCATGAAAAAGGTGTATTTCGATTCAGACGTAAATTTAGATCCACTGAAAGGCAAAGTTATAGCCGTGATAGGATACGGAAGCCAAGGGCACGCCCAAGCTCAGAACATGAGAGATTCCGGTTTGAACGTGATAATCGGTCTCAGACCCGGAGGCGACTCTTGGAAAAGAGCCGAAAAAGACGGCTTCGAAGTATACCCAATATCAGAAGCGTCAAAGAAGGGTGACATTGTCTTTATACTAGTACCGGACATGGTTCAGCCATCCATATATCGGGAGTCGATAGCTCCGCATCTAAGAAAGGCAAAGGTCCTAGACTTTGCACACGGCTTTAACATACATTTTGAACAGATAGTTCCGCCGAAGAATGTTGACGTAATAATGGTTGCACCTAAGAGTCCCGGATTAAGGCTTAGAGAGACGTACCTGAGCGGCTTCGGTGTTCCCGCCTTGGTAGCAGTATACCAAGACTATACTGGTGGAGCTAAAGATACGGCGCTCGCAGTCTCAAAAGCCCTCGGATGTACAAGGGCAGGCGTATTGGAGACCACATTTAAGGATGAGACTGAGAGCGACCTCATTGGTGAGCAGACCGTCCTTGTCGGAGGCTTGATCGAGTTGATCAAGAAGGGGTTCGAGGTTCTTGTTGAAACGGGCTATCCTCCAGAGCTTGCCTATTTTGAGGCCTGCAACGAGGCAAAGCTGATCATGGACCTCATCTATCAAAGAGGAATGATAGGGATGCTGAGGGCTGTATCCGACACAGCCAAATACGGGGGCTTAACAGTTGGACCAGAAATTGTTGACGACCACGTTAAAGAGAACATGAGAAGGGCCGTGAGGGAGGTTCAAAGCGGCGAATTTGCGAAGGAATGGATAAAGGAACACAAAACGGGCGAGAAAAAGCTAAAGGCGTTGATGGAAGAGATAGAGAATCACGAATTGGAGAAGGTTGGAAAGTTCATAAGGAAGATGGCGGGCATCGAGAAGTAACATGAATATATCTGAAAAGATTCTGGCGGCAGCTTCTGGAAGGAGTGAGGTTAGCCCCGGCGAGATAGTGGAAGCCAAAGTAGACATGGCTATGGTAAACGAGATAACTGGACCTCTAGCCATACAGGCATTCCACAAGATCGGGATTGGAAAAGTATGGGACAAGAAACGCATAGTCACGGTCTTAGATCACCAAGTTCCAGCTGACTCTGTCAGATCCGCCGAACTGCACAAGATCATGAGAACGTTCGCAAGAGAACAAAGCATCAGAAATCTCTACGATGTTGGATTCGGAGGAGTATGCCACCAAGTCATGGCGGAGAAGGGGCATGTAAAGCCCGGGGAGCTCATAGTTGGAGCCGACTCGCATACTTGTACATATGGCGCCTTTGGGGCTTTCGGAACCGGAATAGGCTCTACCGAGATGGCAGCTGTCTTGGCAACCGGGCAGATCTGGCTGAAGGTTCCTGAAACCATACGAGTAGATGTAGAGGGAATGTTTCAGAGGTTCGTAATGCCCAAAGACCTGATACTAAGCATAGTAGGGCAGATAGGAGCTGACGGAGCAACATATAAGGCGATAGAATTCATGGGGTCAACCATGGAAAAGATGAGCGTCAGCGGAAGAATGACCATGTGTAACATGGCTGTCGAGATGGGCGCCAAAACAGGAATAATCAACCCCGACGAGACAACACTGTCTTACGTCAAAAGTCGAACCGACAAACCTTTTAGGATTCTTAGAAGTGACCCGGACGCTCAGTATGAGAAAACACTTAACTTGAATGTCGACGATTTGGAACCTCAAGTCGCTCGTCCACATGCAGTAGATAACGTGAAACCCATATCTGAGGTAGAAGGGGTTCCAGTGGATCAAGCTTTCATCGGCTCCTGCACCAATGGTCGTCTCGAAGACTTAAGGTTAGCAGCTCAGTTTCTGAGAGGAAAGAGGATCAAGGACGGCGTAAGAATGTTGATCACGCCGGTTTCGCAGGAAGTATACTTGAAGGCCTTGCAAGAGGGGCTTTTAGAGGTTTTCGTTGAAGCGGGAGCCTATGTTTGTAGTCCAACTTGTGGCGCGTGTTTTGGCGGTCACATGGGTCTGTTAGCTCCAGGAGAGACTTGCATAAGTTCCTCTAACAGAAACTTTGCGGGAAGAATGGGTAGCCCCCAGGCGAAGATCTATTTGGCTTCTCCTGTCACGGTTGCTGCTTCAGCTATCACAGGCAGGATAACCGATCCGAGAAGGTTGGAGGATTAGGGTTTGCAGTTTCATGGGAAAGCGGTCGTTTTCGGAGATGATGTTAACACAGATCTCATTATTCCGGGGAAGTACCTAACGTCACTTGACCCAGAGGAGCTAGCCAAACACGCAATGGAGGGCTTAGATTCAGACTTTGTTGACAAAGCCCAAAGCGGCGTCATCATTGTGGCCGGCAAGAACTTTGGATGCGGTTCGAGCCGAGAACAAGCTCCAATATCTCTAAAGTATGCCGGCGTGAAGTGTGTCTTAGCCGAGTCTTTCGCTCGCATATTCTATCGAAATGCGATCAACATCGGCTTGCCAGTTCTCGAGTGTCCAGGTGTTACGAATAAGATTTGTCCCAAAGATGAATTGGCGGTAGATTTGGCTGAGGGCAAAGTGGTCGACCTGTCTAAGAATGAGAGCTTCCAAGGCTTGAGGCTTGCAAGTTTCATTCTGGACATAATAAAGGATGGGGGCTTAATAGAGAATTTGAGGAAGAGGCTGAGGCAGAATGAGCAGTTATAGAGTTGCCTTGATCCCTGGAGACGGGGTTGGACCCGAGCTGACAGAAGCCACGTTGAAGGTTCTCGACGCAGTTCAAGAGAGATTCGGCTTAGACATTAGATTTCTGCGGCTCGATGCAGGCGATGCTTGCCTCGAAAAGAGGGGCGTTGCTCTTCCAGATGAGACGATCAAGACGATAGAGGATTCTCATGTGTGTTTAAAGGGACCAGTGGGTGAGACCGCAGCTGATGTCATCGTAAAGTTGAGGATGATGTTCGATCTGTATGCGAATCTTCGACCGATAAAGGCCTATCCTGGAGTTCCATGTCTTAGGAATGACATCGATCTAATCTTCGTAAGGGAGAATACAGAAGACCTCTACAAGGGCTTTGAGTTCATGCTTGATGACGCAGCGATCGGGTTGAGGGTCATTACGAGAATGGGATGCGAAAGGATAGCTAGAAAAGCCTTCAACATTGCCCAATTAAGGGACAAGAAACGAAAGGTCACTGCGGTTCATAAGGCCAACGTATTGAGAAAAACGTGTGGCCTATTCGCAGACGTATGTAGGAAGGTCGCATCAGAATATCCAGACATATCGTTCAACGAGCAGTATGTTGACGCCGCTTCCATGAGGCTCATCAAGGAACCGGAGAATTACGATGTCATAGTTACAACGAATATGTTCGGCGACATTCTTTCAGATGAGGCTGCTCAGCTCATAGGCGGGTTGGGTATGGCGCCCGGCGGAAACATCGGCGACAATTTCGCCATCTTCGAGCCTGTGCACGGATCGGCTCCAACCCGCGTGGGAAAACACACGGCTAATCCCTGCTCTATGATCCTAGCGTCTAAGATGATGCTTGGTTGGCTAGGCGAAAAGCACAATGATGAGGCTTGCTTAGAAGCGGCGAGATCAATCGAAAGAGGCGTGTCAGAAACACTTCGCAAAGGATTGACAGTTCCAGATTTTGGGGGCAATCTTACAACCCTACAGATGGGCGAAGCCATAGCCGATGAAATTAAGATAATTCAAGTTTAATGTCATTGAAGGAGGATCGGGACAGATTGGAGTATGTTAGAATCTTTGATACGACGCTCAGAGACGGAGAGCAAACCCCCGGAGTTTCTCTCACACCCGAAGAGAAGATGGAGATAGCCCTCCAACTTGACAAACTAGGCGTAGATGCTATAGAGGCCGGATTCCCATCCGCGACGAAGGGAGAGGAAAAAGCCCTCAAAGACTTGGCGAAGGCCGGCTTGAAGGCCGAGATATGTGCACTTACCCGTGCCCTGAAGAGTGACATAGACGTAGCTATAGCCTGTGAGGTCAACTCCATTCACACTTTCATCTCAACGTCGGATGTTCAAATGAAGTACGCTTTGAATATGACGCCAAGCCAAGTCTTGAGTGCTGTCGAGGATTCAGTTCAATACATCAAAGACCACGGGTTTCTATGCGAGTTTTCACCGATGGACGCCACAAGAACCGAGCTAGACTTCTTGAAGAAGGTCTGCATAGGTGCGGGGGAGGCTGGGGCTGATCGGATCAACATACCTGACACAGTGGGTATAATGAAGCCTTCCTCCATGCGAGAATTCATAAAGGAGTTGAGATCGACGGTGAAGGCCCCCCTGAGCGTGCACTGCCACAATGATTTCGGAATGGCTGTCGCAAACTCTTTGGCAGGAGTTGAAGGCGGAGCTTCTCAAATTCATGTCACCGTGAACGGACTGGGCGAGAGAGCTGGAAACGCGGCTCTAGAAGAGGTTGTGATGGCACTTCACCTCATTTATAACAAGAAAACGGGAATCGATACTCAGTGGCTATACGAGACCTCGAAACTCGTGTCGAGGTTGACCGGTGTCACTTTACAGCCGAACAAAGCCATCGTGGGTGAAAACGCTTTTGCTCACGAGTCTGGAATCCACACTAGAGGAGTCGTTGTTGAACCTTTGACCTTTGAGCCGATCAAGCCTGAGCTTGTAGGTAGAAAGAGGAGGTTAACGGCTGGTAAACTTGCTGGAAAACATGGTGTAAGGGCTGAACTCGAAGAAGCGGGGATACATCCGAATGAGAAGCAGCTAGAAGAGATTGTAAGCCGCGTCAAAGATTTAGGAGATAAGGGTAAAACCGTGACAGACGCCGACCTCTTCGCGATCGTGAGAACAGTTATGGGCGAGATATCCGAGGAGAGAGTCGTAGACTTAGCTGACTTAGCCGTTGTAACCGGTATAAGAGTCATACCAACAGCCTCGGTTAAACTGATACTAGACAAAAAAGAATACGTAGCTGCAGAAACAGGCGTAGGACCAGTTGACGCAGCCATAAAGGCAATTCAGAAGCTCACGGATAGCCTGGTCGACGTTAGATTAACCGAGTACAGGCTAGAGGCTTTAACCGGAGGATCTGACGCAGTAGCTGAAGTCATCATAAAGGTTGAGGACAAAGATGGAAACGTGGTTTCAGCGAGAGGAGCACGTGAAGACATCGTTATGGCCAGCGTCGAGGCGATGATAAACGGGATAAACAAGATCCTACTTAAAAAGCAGAGACGCATTTAATGCTGCCAAGTTTCCTGTCGTAGACAAAAGGTGCTTTTCTCTCTTTCTCCAATACATGGAATTCTTGTAGTTGGGGATAGCGGTTTCTCTTATCCTTGGCATACCTGTTTTCCGTGAGTATAAATAGAAAAATGATGTGCCAATTGAGACCGCGAACGCCCTAACGGTAGCGTCGCAGCAGATGGGATAAATTATTGCGGTGTTGAACTTAACGAGGGGCGTCATTTTCCAACATATATCACGTAAGCCAGATTTTTGAAGTGAGGATCGCCGGTGACAACTCGCCCCTTCCTGAGGAGAGCCACGGAGTAGACAATTGAATCAAGCATCCCCCAACCTTGAATCTTTTTCTTGTTCTCGAAGTTTATGTCCCCTGCTTTTTCAGCGATCTCTGCATCGATATTAACGATTAAGCTCTTGTTCCTAATGTACAGAAGGATGGATGATATTTTTGAAGCTGTCACACTATGCCTTAACATTGATTCTTTGAGCTCGCCTATTACCGATGCTGGCGTGAGTGGTTGGCGGATTGAAGAAAGCTTTTCACTTACCAAATCTGCGTAGGGGCCATCAAGGGCGTACTCACACCACGCGTGTGCGTCAAGTACCACCGAGTGGTCAGTCTCTTTGGGATTTTTTCTTGGCTTGCGCAAAGGATTCATCAATCTCCTCATCTCGGTCTATGGATTCCCTCTCAAAAACGATTTTTGTTCCTTTGAGAATGCCACGTATCTCTTTCACATTTTTCTCGATTCTGGGGATAACTATGGTGTCCCCTTCACGCACGCTCAACTCCTCCAGCTTTTCTTTCGGTATGATTATTCCCATGCTTGTGCCAATCTTTCGAACCCTTGCCTTTACACCCATATTCTGACCCATTATGAAGACATTATAATCGATTATAATAAATCTTTCTAGAAATGCCTCAATAGACGAGAAGAAAATGCTTATATCTTAAGAAAAGCGGTGAGGCAAATGACCTCAAGAAGAACATTGAGGCTCTCATTTATCTAACCGTGTATTTTTTAAGAAAGATCTTCATTTTATCTTGGGACATAAAATGGGAAAGACAATATCTGAGAAGATCTTCAGCCGGGCGTCGGAAAGAGATGTCTATGCTGGCGATATTGTCGTAGCTAAGGTTGATGCTGCCATGGCTCATGATGGGACGGCATTATTGGCCCTTGATGCCTTTGAAGAGATGGGTGGAAAGAGCCTTTGGAATCCGAAGCGAGTATTTCTTGTGCTGGATCATGTTGCACCAAGCGCAAACGAGGTGTCCTCAAAGGTTCATGAGAGGATGAGGGAGTTTGCGTTTCAGCAAGGCGCCAATTTTTACGAGGTAGGCTCAGGTGTTTGTCACCAGCTCATGGTGGAATCTGGCTTTGCACAACCGGGAACATTGATTGTTGGCGCTGACTCACATACTTGCACCTATGGGGCACTAGGAGCCTCTGCAACCGGTATAGGCTCAACCGAGATGGCTGCTGTTTTTCTCTCGGGAAAACTTTGGTTCAAGGTTCCGGAAACTATGCGCGTGATCTTTGACGGTTCACTTCCATACATGGTCACTCCTAAGGATGTGATCCTTAAGACCGTTGGAACGGTGAAGGCTGACGGGGCTGCGTATCAGGCTGTTGAGTTCAGAGGATCAACGATCAAAGAGATGAGCGTACAAGGCAGATTGACGCTCTGCAATATGGCTGTCGAGATGGGTGCAAAGACGGGCATAGTTGAACCGGACGAGAAGACTGTTGAACATTTGACGAGCCTCGGGTTTAGTCCACAAATGACGCTCCAAAGCGACGAAGATGCCGAATATTCCGGGAAGGTCAAGCTGGATACTTCGGAGCTTGAACCGCAAGTAGCCTGCCCGCACTACGTGGACAACGTTAAACCGGTAACAAGCGTTGAAGGCATTGAGGTTGACCAAGTTTTTCTAGGTTCGTGTACGAATGGGCGGATAGAGGATCTTCGTCTGGCAGCAAATATCCTTAGAGACAGAAAGGTGAAGAAGGGAGTTCGCATGATCGTCGCTCCAGCATCGAGAAGGGTCTATTTTCAAGCCTTAAGAGACGGCTTAATCGAGGTTTTTCTCAGTTCTGGTTGTGTCGTCTGTAACCCAGGTTGCGGACCATGCGTTGGAGCCCATCAAGGTGTTTTAGCCCCAGGAGAGGTATGCGCATCTACATCAAACCGGAATTTCAAAGGAAGAATGGGCAGCACCGACGCGGAGATATATCTGGTTTCTCCTGCCACAGCGGCGGCAACCGCGGTAAACGGAGAGATAACTGACCCAAGGAGGTTGAAGATAGAATGAGCATGCTAATACAGGGAAGAGCATGGAAGCTTGGAGACGACGTTAACACAGACCTCATCATTTCAGGAAAGTATAAACTGAGCATAACCGACCTGAATGAGTTGTCCAAACACGCTATGGAAGGTGTTGACCCAAAATTTGCGGAGAATTTCGTCAAAGGCGATTTGCTTGTTGCTGGTAAGAACTTTGGCTGTGGCTCAAGCCGTGAACAGGCTCCTTTAGTTTTGAAGTACGTAGGCGTAGGCGCCGTTATCGCAAGATCATTCGCTCGGATCTTCTATCGGAACTCAATAAATATTGGATTGCCAGTAGTGGAATGTAAGGACGTAGAAAAGATTTCTGAGAGAGACCTCTTGCAGTTAGATCTTGACAGGGGCATCATTGGAAACCTTACGAAGAACGAGAACTACCGGATCAAGCCGATTCCACAGGAAGTTTGGCAGATTCTATCAAACGAGGGACTTGTTGCATACGTGAAAAAGTATGGTAAGCTACCTTGGTGATCCAACCCCGGGAAACTTCCTTCACCCTCACTTTCTTCTGAGCGGGTATTTGCCGTACTTCCGAGCAAACTCAACCAGCTTGAACAGGTTTTCCTCCGGGGTGTCTCTGCCAACTTGATCTCCTGTAGATAAGACGTAGCCGCCGTCTTCTCCAGCTGCATCGATGCACCGCTTAGCCATCTGTTCCACTTCTTTTGGTGATGCCATGAGGAATCTTGTAGTTTGAATATTTCCCTTCAAGGCAAGCTTCTCACCAAAGATCCTTTTAACCTCAGTCAGATCGCAATCTCCTCCCGGAGGGGGTTCTAGGGGCTCAATAGAGGATAAATCAGTTTCGTTTGCGGCTACTTCCACAACGTATCTCTCTCTGCCACAAGAGTGCAAATGTGAGGGCACATCTGCCTCCTTCGCCATTCTTGTAATCTTCTTCAATGTTGGAAGGCTTAAATCCCGAAAGATCTTGGGCGACTGAAGCGTAAGCAATCCTGAGCACCCAATCATGAGGAATTCAGGTTGAGTCTCTAGGCTTCTTTCCACGTAACTCACTATGTATTCGTGATACAACTGACGGTATTCCTCCAACAGGTCACGTTTCTGCATGTAGAGTCTGCAGATATCTTCTAGACCACCATCTATTAAGCCAAAGAGATCTTGAAAACCCGGAAGGCCGACGGCTAAGCCGGTCGTTCCCAAGTCTCCCATGGCATTTGCCATAGTGCAGTAGGCTTCTCCGCTGAGGTTAGAGGGATCTGGATAAAAGTAAGGTAGATGATCAGATTCATCTTCAAGGTCTTTAAAGTATTTCCTCGTCGTCCAGGGAGGTTGATCCCTGAAGAATGTGGTTTCACACCACAACTCTCCTTTTGGCGTCATACAATATGTGCGAAGAGTGATTGTCTCACTTGTCTGACCAATAATGACGTTTCGGAATCTTCTCTTGTCGCTTGTGTTGACTGGTTTCAGCTCCTTGACTGAGTCGATCAATGGACCTAGGCGTCCTCCATACTGCCATCCATCGATTTTATAGTGCTTAACTGCTTCGATGTAAGCTTTCCATAAAGGAGGATCTCCATACAGGTATATGTCCCAGAATGGTTTACCGGTAAGTTTTGCCGGTATCATATTCGACATATCGGGTGAGACCGGAACCCTATCTGGCTGTTGGTTCCTGAAGGCTGTAAGCATCCTCTCCCTAGAAGTCATCTTAGTAGACACTTCGATAGCAACTCCCTATCGGCTATTTTCAGTTTTTTTGACTAATTCAGGAAAAAGGTTCTTGAATTAATGCTTTTTCCACTCTTTTATTCCTCATCTCCAAGATTGAAACGACCGCCCCAGTCGGACCTCGGCAGAAAAGCTTTGAGCAAGTCGCGCAAAACTCTCCTCTTTTTTTGTTGTAACTAAGTTCTAGTCGGATCTTCCACTAAAAGGTAAAAGATGATAGCTGCTGCGACCATCATAGCTCCAAGAGATATACCTACAGCCTCATAATCGTACAGCAGAAGAACCCATCCCCCAACTGCTGCTCCGAGAGCTGAACCGATAGAAGCGGTTGCCGAGCTAATCGACATCATTGTGCCACGGAACTCTGGAACTTGCTCAAGAGTCAAGCTAGTAGATGCCGTAAACATCATACTTGTGAACAAACTTCCAAGGCATTTCACAGCCACAGACAACCATAGAATGGGCAAGTTAGCGTAGGAGATTATGAAAATGCCAGCGAAGAAGGCAGTTAAGACCGTTAAGGGTTTCATCCCAAACCTTTTGACGAATCGACCACTAGCCAAGCTACCTAGAGTATAACATAAGGCTGAAGCTATGATGAAAATGGACGCCAAAACTGTAGATACCAGAAATCGTTGCCTGTAAAACGATGAGCTGTAGATCAGGACAGCTTGAAAGGCGCCCGAGGCAAGAGCAGAACCAACCAAACAAGCGACAGCAGATGTGTTTGAGAAGACATTCTTGAAACCCTCAAGAGAGTTCCATGTTGCTGATTGGTGACTCGATGTGTATGGCAGACCTTTGACAGCCAACAAGAGACCTAGGAGAGAGATGGGCAACACGAACCCAAGGAAAGCCAAACGCCAGCCTCCTAGGTCTGCAATGAAGCCGATGACTGGCGCTCCAATAAAGTATGATAAAGCTGCGCCAGCAGAGATCCATCCAATTGCGCTTGGTCGCTTTTCGAGAGGGAAGTAATCTGCAACTAGTGTGAATGACATTGGTGAGACCATGGCCATCCCTAGGCCTGATATTGAATAAGCTAAGAGCATTGTGTTGAAGTTCGGAGCAAGGAAACAACCTAGAGCTGAGATGCTGAAGAACAGAAGTCCCAACGTTAGTAACGATTTAGGTTTGAACCGAACGCTCAGAGCTCCCACTAAAAGAGCCGAGATGACTGCAAGACTTGAGGAAAGAGTTATGACCTGTCCCATAATGCCTACGGGACATCCGAATGTGAGGGCAATGTCTATTAGAAGGAGTTCTGCTAGAATCCCTGGAGGCATTGTCACGAAGTTAGAAATGACTAGTGAGGGCAGAACAAGCCTTCCAAGTGAATGCTTTTCATCGTTGAGTCGTGAAATATCGCTCATATTCTATACTATCTATATGTTAATTGCATATTAGTTTACCAGACTGATAAAGATATGCTTGCGTACTATCCTCCACTGGAAAGTAACGATAATTGACGTTCAACGCTTCTTAGGCATTAAAACATCAAAAAACACAATGATCTCATAACTGTTGAAAAGGCGACACTTGGCGAAGCAAGTGACGAGTTACGGTTGCGGGGAGGCTTAAAGAGGCCTATAAGTTGGTTGAAGTCTGCTTTGAATAAGTTTCTGAAATGGGAGGAAAGGAGGGCCTTCAGGGGACGCATGTGATCCGAAGGTAGTCTTTTCGTCCTAGCAGTAATGTTTCATGTTGAGTTGATTACTCTAGTCAGATTCCCACTTCTTCCCTTCTCGGCCTTGGTTTTCTGGCTTTGTTCAAGAATGTCAATATTTTTTCTGATATGTTGAACTGTACCTCTAGGTTTATCGGCGGTTCCTAACACAATCTTCTGATGCTCTCACCATAGGTATGGAGTCTAGAGCGGTTTTTCGAAATCTCTCAGCGCTAAATTGACCGCTTGCCTCAATGCGAAACCTTCTACCTGAACGTAACTTTCCCGTTCATATCTTTAGCTAGTTCTGTCAAGAGTTCTTTCTGCCGTTTAGTCAGGTTAGTTGGTGTCTGAACATTGACTCTAACAAACTGATCTCCACGACCCCATCCCTGAAGATGCGGTATACCCTTGTTTTTCAACCTAAACATTGTACCCGTTTGTGTGCCTTCAGGAATCCTTAGCTTTGCTTTGCCATCAAGGGTTGGCACATCAATCTCTGTGCCTAGGGCTGCTTGAGGCAGGCTTATGTAGGCATCACATGCGATATCGTCTCCATCTCTCTTGAAGATGGCATGCGGCTCAACTTGAACGACGACGTATAAGTCTCCTTTTGGACCGCCTCTACTTCCGGGTTCACCTTCACCGTTTAATCTCAGCATGTAACCAGAGTCAACTCCGGTCGGAATTCTGAGTTTAATCCTCTTTCTGCCTTGCGTGTATCCTGTTCCTCCGCAGTTTTTACATAAGCTTTCAGGCGGTATTCCTCTTCCACGGCACACGGGACACGTTCTGGTCTCCGTGTAAAACATGAACCCCATCTTTCTTGTCTGTCTTATCTCGCCCATTCCGTTACAATTTGAGCATTTCTTGTTTACGAATGATGGGCTGACCCCGCTACCATGACATACTTTGCACGTTTCAGAGCTGGGAATCTCTATCTCCTTGTTTGTACCGAATGCAGCTTCCTGAAGGCTTACTTCTAGATCGTATCTTAGATCTGAGCCTTTTTGGGGACCGTACCTCCTCCGTTCTCGACCTCCAAAAAACATGTCAAAAATGTCTTCAAAACCAAATCCTGATCCCAGATCTCTGAAGATGCTGCCAAAATCCGCTCCTCGGAATATGTCGTCCCATGTATATCTCTGGTCTATTCCAGCGTGGCCATATTGGTCATACTGCGAACGTTTCTCGTCATCAGAAAGAACGGCATAGGCTTCTGATATTTCTTTGAACTTGTCCTCAGCTTCAGGAGATTTATTTCTGTCAGGGTGATACTTTAGAGCCAGTTCTCGGTATGCTTTCTTGATGTCCTCTTTTGATGCATTTCGAGAGACACCTAAGACATCATAGTAGTCTCTTTTTTCAGTCATTCATAATCAGCCGTCAAGACCTATCTGGCTTTTTCTCTTTCACTTCCTCGTAATCCGCGTCGACAACCTTCTCCTTTGGGCCTTTTTCTTCTTCCTTCTTACCTTCTGCTGCTTGTCTCTGGGCGGCCTGCTGATAGACGGCGGCTCCAATCTCCTGCAGGGTCTTTGCTAATTCCTCGTTCTTGGCCTTAATCTTGTCTACATCCTTACCGGCTAGAGCATTCCTCAACTCAGCAACAACCTTATCGATTCTTTCTATCTGCTCTTTGCCAATCTTGTCTCCCAAGTCGCTCTTAGTCTTCTCAGCGGTATATATTAAGGAATCAGCAGTGTTCCGAATCTCAGCTTCCTCTCTACGTTTTCTGTCCTGTTCTGCAAATTGTTCAGCCTCGTGAATCATGCGTTCCTTCTGCTCCGAAGGCAGCTTCGTGGAAGCGGTGATCGTTATCTTCTGCTCTTTTCCCGTAGCAAGATCCTTTGCAGAAACATTCAATATTCCCTCAGCGTTAATGTCAAAAGTAACCTCGATCTGGGGGACACCTCTAGGCGCCGGAGGAATACCCATCAAGTTGAACATACCTAGAGAGAGGTTGTCGGCAGCCATGCCCCTCTCACCTTGTAGAACATTGATGGTCACTGCTGTTTGGAAGTCAGCCGCAGTTGAGAAAATCTGATTTCTCTTCGTTGGGATAGTTGTGTTTCTCTCGATTATCTTGGTGAATATTCCTCCTAAGGTCTCTACGCCTAAGGACAGAGGCGTCACGTCTAGGAGCAGAAGATCCCTCACCTCTCCCGCCAATACGCCTCCTTGAATTGCTGCACCGACAGCAACGCATTCCATGGGGTCAACGCCTCGTTCCGCAGGCTTACCCATAATGTCCTCTACGGACTTCCTCACAAGGGGCATCCTAGTTTGGCCGCCGATGAGGACAATCCTATCTATGCCCTTCGGCTCAAGCTTCGAATCTGACAGAGTTCGCATTATCGGATCTCTAATCTTTTCAACTATTGGCAGAGTCAGTTGTTCGAGCTTCGCTCTGTTCAGCGTGCTATGCAGATGTTTCGGTCCACTTTTGTCCGAGGCGACAAAGGGAAGATCGATCTCCGTGGTCGTTAGCGTGGAAAGCTCTATCTTCGCCCTCTCAGCAGCTTCCTTTAGTCTTCGCATAGCCATCTTGTCGCCGCTGAGGTCGATGCCTGTCTGGTCACGAAACTCTTTGAGGAGGTGTTGGACAACCTCATTGTCTAGGTCAGTTCCTCCGAGTTGTGTGTCACCGCTCGTGGCCAGCACCTCGAAGACTCCGCCGCCGAAGTCCATTATAGTAGTGTCGTTCGTTCCTCCCCCGAAGCTGAAAACCATAATCTTCATTTCTTTCTCGAGCTTATCGAGGCCGTACGCTAGGGACGCAGCTGTTGGCTCGTTTATGATCCTGGCGATCTCGAACCCCGCGATCTCACCTGCGTCCTTTGTGGCCTGCCTCTGATTATCGTTAAAATGAGCCGGAACCGTTATCACACACTTACTAATTTTTTCTCCGAGGAAAGTCTCAGCATCCCGTTTAATCTTCTGAAGAATGAAAGCCGAAATCTGCTGAGGAGTATACTCCTTACCGTATATGTTTACCTTGTAGTCTGTCCCCATCTTCCTCTTAATTTCGAATATCGTTCCCTCGGGATTCACAACCGCCTGTCTCATCGCTGGTTCTCCGACTAGGAGCTGGCCATCCTTTGTAAAAGCAACTACAGAGGGGAACATTTTCCCTGCTATGGTAGGTCCCTCAGCACTGGGAATTGTGACAGGCCTCCCAGCTTCCAGGATGGCAGCCGCAGAATTCGTAGTTCCCAGGTCTATCCCCAGAATCCTTTCTCTCTTCTTGGTCTCACTCATTTCTATTCGCCCCCTTCATATTTACAGGCAATCTTCACAATACTCGGTCTAATAACTTTGCCCTTGAACATGAAACCTTTTCTAACTTCTTCAATAACTATTCCTTCATCATAATTCTTTGTGGGCACCTTAGCCAGAATCTCATGAACGTTTGGGTCAAAAGGCTTTCCGTAGGCCTCAATTTTCACAAATCCTTCCTGTTCCAAAATCGTGTATAACTTTTTGCGGGTCATCTCAACTCCTTCCAAGAGCGCATTCGCATTCACTGTCGTTCTACCTGTCTCAATGGCTCTCTCAAGATCGTCTATAACATTGAGAAGGTTCACGATTAACTTTTCGTTGCTTCGTTGAGTCACCTCTTGAAATTCTCTCTCTACGCGCTTTCTGTAGTTCTCAAAGTCCGCTTGCAGGTATTTCAGTCTATCCAGGTATTCCCTGGACTTCGCTTGCTCCGCATTTAATTCCTCTTTAAGTCTTTTCAATTCCTCAGAGACCTTCGTCCGCCGGGAAGGTTTTTCCATTGAATCACCCTTATGGATTATTGCAGATTTTGGAGTCTTATTTAAGTTTTTTCGGTTGCTATGAAAGACCGGGTAGACCGATCACTCCGAAGAAGCCTGTAAGACAGTTGAAGTCAGCTTTGAATATGTCACAGAAATGGACGGGATGAAGATCTTCAGGAAATGTGGTCTTTTTATATCCCAAAATTAGGTCTTAAGGTTGAAAAGATATCCACCTTCGGATTCGGCACCTCTCTAAAAATATTATTACTGCGGCTTATAAAGGAAGGAAAAAGATGGTGGGTATGAAAGTGTTAATCTGTGAGTCTTTTTAGCTTTAGCCTTTCGAGGTGTTTGTCAAAGGAATAAATTTCAGTGAGTCCATGTTTTTGCATGGTTATGGAGGCTTGGGCATCGTTGACCCCCACCTTAGATGCCAACGCCACTTCTGATGCCAGCAGATATTCTTCAGGCGTTACGGTTACAACCTTGAGGTTTGGCTTTAAGAGAAGGTCCCTAATGAAGTTGGCATGCATGCATGCAGACGGCTTAATAACCTACGAGGGCACATTGAAAGAGGCCTTCAAAGCTGGAGCAGACGGCAAAAAGATCCTTGAGAGAACTACACCTTTCCAAGCGACCTTTGAAGAATACACCATGAAGTTAATTTGGGACGCTGGCACAGGATCAAAGATAACTATCACCTTAACCGGCGTAATTTTCCCAGAACCAAGTGTAGCCTCACCGAAGAATGCACCTGCCTTTATCACAACCAAGTTCAGAGCAAAGACGGCTACAATTGCGATCTCATAGGAGAATTGAGAATGCCTAAAATCACGAAGGACATGATCCTAGAAGGGTACAATTTCAAGATTGAGGTTCCTACGCCAGAATATGGAGAAGGCGTCACTTTCACAGTCGCGTCTCCATCAGCCTCAGATGTTTCAGAAGCCAAGGCTTTGAGAATGAGACTAAGCGAAGTCAAAGGCGAAGTGGATCCATCACAGATTGATCTAAGTAAGGCTTTGGTTGCTGAAGAATCTACCAGGCGTTTCTTGATCGCTAAGGCTTTAACTCGAGGCATGGGTGAAGAATGGAAGCCTGAAGATGTTGAGAAGGTTAAGCCTCCTGTTCTGAAACGGCTTTGGGAAGTAGTTGATACGTTAACGGGCTTTAGCAGCGAAGCCCAGGAGGAAGCGAAAAATTTTCAGAAAGCCCAGACGGGCAGGAGCTAATTATCCTTGACTCACTTGGGTATAAACTTGCGTATAAACAGCGGGATCTCACGCCGCTTCAACGTCTCTTTTTGCTTTACGGTTATGCCTACTATAATTCACAGGCTGGCGAGGAGAAGAAGGAAACGAGATCTCTTGATGAACTAGTTACCCTGTTGCCGAGAGAATGAAGATGGAAGTCCACGTTGAGATAATTGGGATCGAAAGACTAACTGCACGGATCGATAAGGCAGTGAATTCTCTTGATCCCAAAATTAATGAAGGACTGCGAATAGTGGGGGAAAATATTGTTAATGATGCTCGAATGATTGCTCCCGTAAAAACTGGAAGACTTCGAGATTCTATAGGCGCTATAGTATATGGCAATATCTTAGAGGTTCATGCTGGCGCTGAATATGCTGCTTATGTGGAGTACGGCACAAGCCTGATGACGCCTAGACCTTTTCTTAGGCCGGCTTTTGAAATGAATCGAGCTGATCTTATCGCGGTTCTGAAGGGCGAATTAAGGGAGGCTTTCATGTGAGCGAAGAAGTTTTAACAGCCAGAATCACGG
>Ga0315309_1000647_pt1 | contig 21130 bp, 17 predicted proteins | sample TDP4_MG_FD_203080 | JGI IMG/M metagenome (GOLD analysis project Ga0315309, IMG submission 203080) | Freshwater sediment microbial communities from Lake Towuti, South Sulawesi, Indonesia - TDP4 | ecosystem: Environmental > Aquatic > Freshwater > Lake > Sediment | place: Indonesia: South Sulawesi... | reverse complement strand
CTACTACGAAGACAGCTGGTTTAGCGGCGACGACATCAAGACAGCGTTTCAAAGCCTATCTTCAGACAACAACACCATCATTCTGGACCGTGACATTGCTGAACGCAACGGTCTGCGAGTGGGTGAAAGAATCAGGGTGAGTTTTGGCAGGGAAAGTTTTCAGGGCGAACAGCTTGCTGCAAGGGATTTAACCATTGTGGGGTTTTTTGGGGTCAGGAGAACTGAGTCTCCGTATTTTGGATCATTGGGCATATACAGTTCTTTGTCTTATGTTCCTGAAGGATTATTCCACGAGTTGGCTCCAACTGTCGCAAACACTTCCACATCAAGAATACTGGTCAAACTAAACAGCGGAATTGACGGAGCTGCGGCAGCAGACGAGATTCGAACATTCACACCCAAAACTGGAACAGTTTACTCAGTGTCTGAGCAGCTTCAACAGCAACAGGCCAACCTCATGTACACTGGAACCTTAAACGTTCAGCGCTTGGGCGTTGCATTCGCAGTTTTGGCAGCGTCCGTGGGGACCGCTCTAGTAACGCTTGTCAGCCTTAAAGAGAGACAGCGAGAGGCGTCCATAATGAGCGTGCGCGGTCTCTCATTCAAACAATTGACAGTTGTGCTCCTAACTGAGAACTTAGCCGTTGTCACGTTCGCCGTTTTGCTTGGGGCCATAGCTGGGCTCATAATAGTCTACGGAAACGTTGCTTCGTTCAGCTCAACCGCCCCGTCGCTTGTCATGAAACGTATGGTCTTCCCGACAGATGCTTTGATACTAATACTCGCCTCTTTCGCATTTGTGTTTGCCTCCACCATCATACCAGTCATATTTATGTCACGTAGGTTCATGTCAAAGTTAGAAAGGGTGGTTCGACAAGCTTGAAAGGCGCAGAAATAACAGTCAAAGACCTCGTTAAGGCGTATCGTCTTGGCAAAGTTGAAGTTCAGGCTCTACGTGGACTGAGCATGTCAGTCAAAGAAGGCGAAGTAGTCTCCATAATCGGACCAAGCGGAAGCGGAAAAACCACGCTGCTCAACATTGTGGGCGGATTAGACACCGCCACCGCGGGCACAGTCGTTGTTGGCAACTTAGAAGTGACAACGCTATCAACGTCGCAGCTCATCGATTACCGACGAAAAACGGTAGGGCACATCTTCCAAACTCTCAACTTGATTCCAACCCTAACTGCGGCAGAAAACATCGAGCTGCCAATGATTGCAACGGGATTGCCAAGAAGCAAGCGAAACGAACGAGTCAAAATGCTGCTCGAAGTCGTGGGTTTGACCGAGAGAGCCAGCCATAAACCCGACGAATTGAGCGGTGGCGAACAACAGCGCATAACCATGGCTGCAGCTTTATCAAACGACGCACCCATTATTTTGGCAGACGAGCCCACAGGAGAGTTAGACACAGTCAACGCCAAAATTGTTGTTGAGTATCTTGTGAAAATAAGTAGAGAACTGGGCAAAACCATAGTTATGGTGACGCATGACCCGAACGTCGCTCGGCATGCGGACAGAATTTTACGCATCGAAGACGGCGCCATTAAAGCAGCACTAACACCAGCCCAAATAGTAGAGCCCGTCGCGGCTATATCTTATGTTGACCAGCTTAGAGCCAGACTTGCCGACATAGACGCTCAACTCGAAGCTTTAGATCAAGACTTCAAAGATGGCAAGATAGGCGGCGACGAATACGCTGAGCAGAGACAGAAGCTCAAACAAACCAAGGCTGGCTTGCAAGACGAGTTACACCGCATGGGAGTAGTTATCTAAAGGCTCTCTCAAGACTTCGATGAGAAAACGATATATTCTGGGCAGCCGCTTCTCAAGTTCTCATGAACCTTTGGAAAGACATACCTGCAGGCGACAACCCTCCAAGCCTGGTCAACGTGATTGTTGAGGTCATAAGTGGATCGAGAGACAAGTACGAATACAAAATAGAATGGGAAACCTTTGTTCTAGACCGAGTACTCCACTCATCTGTTGTGTTTCCGGTCGAATACGGCTTTGTTCCACAAACGTGGTTCGACGACAACGACCCCTTAGACATCATGGTCATGAGCTACGAACCCTTAGAAGTTGGCTGCGTGGTCAAAACCCGTGTCATAGGCGCCTTAATCATGGAAGATGAAGAGGGCGAAGACCCAAAGATCCTTTCGGTGCCCACAGGTGACCCAAGATTCGACGGATACATCAACCTCGGCGACGTTCACCCTCACAAACTACGCGAGATTCAAGAGTTTTTTGAGGTCTACAAGCGATTAGAACCCAAAAAATGGGTGAAATTTAAGGCTTGGAAAAACGTGGAAGAAGCCAAAAAAATAGTTGACTATTCATTGAACTTATACAAACAAAAGAAGATGGCAGTAGCAACAAAGTAAACAGACTTTTCACTGATTGACTGAGTAAACTATTTTTCCTCCAACAATCGTCATTTCAACTCTGATGTCTCTGATTTTTTCTGTCTCAATCTTCGATGGGTTTTGAGACAAAACCGTTAGGTCGGCGAACTTGCCCATCTCGATGGAGCCTTTAACGTTTTCCTCAAAAGACATGTAAGCCGCATTAATGGTGTAGGCTTCCAAGGCTTCCTCCACAGAGATTCGCTCTTCTGGAAACGACTCTCTCGCCACAGCAGCCCAAATTCCCAAGAGCGGACTTATGGGTTCCACCGGAGCGTCTGAGCTGCCTGCCACCGGGATACCGTGTTTTAATAGTGAGTTGAAGGCGTATGTCCATCGGGCTCTTTCATGTCCCAAACGGTTACTTATCCAGAAGTCAGATACCACGAAGTGCGGCTGAATGCAAATCAGTAGGCCAAGCGATTTGATCCGTTCAATCAAACGTGGGTTCAAAACAGAAACATGCTCTACACGATGCCTGCGTTTTCGGATGGTTGCTTCGCCTAAAGCCTTCTTGAAAGCCTCTAACACTTCAGTTATGGCCGAGTCGCCAATAGCGTGAACCGCAACCTGGAAACCAGCCTCGTCCGCCGCCTTAATCAACATTTTAAGTTCGTCTAGACTGTGATATAAAATTCCTTTTGTTGAAGGGGCATCAGCATATGGCTCTCGTAAAGCCGCTGTTCGGGCTCCAAGCGAACCGTCGGCACAGATTTTGACGCATTCCAGTTTTAAGAAGGGGTTGCCGAAGCCTCTATTTCTGATTTTGTCAAAGTATTCTACCGGAACTACCAAATGAACTCTGAGAGGCAGCTGGTTCTTTTTTCTCAGCGTTTGTAGGGCGTAAATCTCATTAGGTTTGTAGGCGAACCAGTGGACACTTGTCAGCCCAGCCTTAACAGCTTCCATACACGCCAGACTACAAGCCTTAAGAAGTTCTTCATTGCTTGGTTCCGGCAGATTCCACACCATGTCCATTGCTTTTTCTCGAAGAAGGCCTGTGGGCTCGCCAGTTTTCGGGTCTTTATCAATCAACTCGCCCCAAGAAGTGGCTGTTTCTCTGTTTATTTTTGCGATTCGTAAGGCTATGCTGTTTGCCACGCCGATGTGCCCACACACTCGGTTGAGAAGGACAGGATTGTGGGGTGAGACCTTGTCTACATCCGAGCGGGTAGGATACCGCTTTTCTTTTAGGTGGTCCTGGTCCCATCCCCGACCAAGAATCCACTTTGCCTTCTCTGTTTCTTGCACCTTTGCCTTCAATTTGCGCTGAATCTCATTGATTGAGGAAACACCTCTCAAATCAAGCCATGGAAAAGGATTAACCAGCTCAATCATGTGAGCGTGTGCATCGATGAGGCCTGGAACAACGGTTTTTCCATGTAAATCAATGATTTTTGTATTTCTGCCAACCAATCGCTTGATTCTGTCGTTAGTGCCAACTTCGATGATTTCTCCGTTCTTGATTGCGACCGCCTGCGCTATGGGTTTCTGCTTTTTCATTGTGATTACGTTGGCGTCGATTAGAACCATGTCAGCGTGCATTTTTCTTCAACTTCTTTCTCTGTCATTTAAACTTGGGAATGACTGTTTTTGCGAAGAGCTTTAAGCCCTTTGTGGAGGGAAAGTCGTAGAATCCTGCCACGATTCTTTGGGCTCCAGCTTTCCGATATTGCTCTATCCTTTGTATGCATTGCTCAGGCGTTCCAATGAGGCATGCTGATTCTTCTATCGGTTTTTTCATGGAACGGATTAACGGTTCTGCTAATCTCTTAAGCGACTCCTCATTTTCAGCTATCAGGGCGCATCCGCTTCCTCCATAAGCAACACGTAGCTTTTGCTGATCTCTCCCGACTTGTTTCATTCCTTCTCTGATGCGTGATGTGCCGTCAGCCAACTGCTCGGGTGTCGGCAGAACTGGAATCCAGCCGTCACCCACTTCAGCAACCACTTTCATGATGGCGTTAGAGTTGCCTCCAACCCATATTGGCGGATGAGGCTTTTGAAAAGTTTTTGGCTCTAAGGTTGCTTTCTTTAGTTGATAGTATTTTCCGGCATAGGTGACCTGATTTTCCGTCCAGAGTTTCTTGATTGTTTCTATGGCTTCTTTCAGCCGTTCAACCCTTGTTGAATGCTTGTTCCAAGCGAAGCCAAAGGCCGTATGTTCATCTCTAAACCATCCCGCGCCAATACCCAGTTCAAGCCTTCCTTTTGAAATGTTGTCTAAAGTCGAAGCCATTTTAGCTAATGTTGACGGGTGACGAAATTGATTACAGAGTACATATGTGCCCAACTTAATTTTGTGCGTCAATGGCGCCAACGCAGACAAAACTGTCCAAGCTTCCAGAGCGTAGTGACGACCGCCGGGCGAAATGAAATGATCAGAAACCCACACAGAATCGTAACCTAACCGCTCAGCTTCTTTTGTAATATTCAATAAAGTACTCCAATTTGCATAGGTTGCAGATACATGCAAGACTACGCCAAACTCCATCCCAGGCGCGAGCTTCTTCTTTTCAATTGGCACAACCTATCCCCCTTCCTCTAGGTTTCTTAGGCACACTCGACCACCACATTGAGGCTAGCCCAGACCTACCCCCTCTAGGTTTCTGCATCGAATTTCTAATAAGCTCCAAATATGCTATCTTTCTCTCAAACAAGGTCACAAACTATTGTGGTGATAAGCTTGCGCAGAATGATTCAGGTTAACATGCCTCAGATTGGCAAAGAAGAAATCCAAATGGTCTCCAAAGTTTTAAAGAGCCGTGCTTTGACTGGTCGACTCGGCAGTGGACCAATGGCAAGAAAGTTTGAAGAGAACTTCGCCAAGTTTGTGAAGGCTAAACATGCTGTAGCGGTTAACAGTGGAACAGCCGCTCTTCACCTTGCTCTCTGGGTGGCTGGAATTAAAACGAACGATGAGGTGATTGTGCCGAGCTTTACGTTTATTTCAAGCGCCGAGGCGGTTGCGCTCACTGGTGCAAGACCAGTTTTCGTCGACATAAGCCCCCAAACCTACAATATCGACCCAGAAAAAATCGAAGCGGCGGTCACCGAAAATACAGGAGCTATTATGCCAGTTGACCTCTACGGGCTCCCCGCTGAGATGGATACGATAAGAGAGATTGCGGGGAAACACAACCTAATGGTTATTGAGGACGCAGCTCAGGCACATGGTGCCTCTTACAAGGGAAAGCCGCCTGGCAGCTTCGCCGATATAGCTTGTTGGAGCTTCTACGCCAGCAAAAACATGACCACGGGCGAGGGTGGAATGATAACTACTAACAACGACGAACACGCAGACACCTTACGTGTTATGCGGTCGCATGGAGAAACACAAGAATACGTCTCAACCATGCTTGGACACAACTACCGCATGCCCGAAATCGAAGCCGCAATAGGAATAGCCCAGCTAAAGAAACTTCCAACTTTCATTGAAAAAAGGAGGAGAAATGCAGAATTGCTCACAGAAAAACTAAGCGGAACGAAACAACTCGTGCTACCATCCGAGCCGAAGGGTTACAGGCACAGTTGGTATCTATACACTGTTAAGATTCGCAAAGGCGACGCCAAGGCTAGAGACAAAATCGTTGAAGACTTGAGGAAACAAGGTGTGGGCGCCTCCGTCTATTATCATACGCCAATTCACCTAATGCCATATTACCAGCAATTCGGAAAATATGGTCTTCCAAGCACGGAAAAAATCGCACAACGAGTGTTCTCGCTTCCTGTTCACCCTGGCGTGACTACGAGAGAGATAGACTACATAGCTAACTCAGTCAAGCAAGTGTTAAAGAGAATTGCACAGCCTATGTAAGTAACTCGTCCAAGGCTTGCATTCATGAGCCGCGTGGTTAAGGAATACTACGACGCAAAAGCTGAACTTGAATGGAACAGGCTGATTCAAGACGCCTACCACCGACTGGAGTACATAGTGCACATGCATTTCATGGACAAGTACCTTCCTAGAAAAGGTTTAATCTTAGACGCAGGCGGCGGACCAGGACGATACACTGTCGAACTCGCTAAAAAGGGCTACCAAGTCGTGCTGCTGGATCTGTCGCCTCAGTGCTTGGAAATTGCCAAGAGAGAAATAAGAAACGCCAAGCTGGAAGACAAAGTTAAGAAAATAGTTGAGGGCTCAGTTGCCGACCTTTCAGAGTTCCATGATGAATCCTTCGATGCTGTGGTCTGTCTCGGCACACTGTCTCACTTGATTGACAAATCGGAAAGAGAGAAAGCAGCCTCAGAGCTTGTGAGGGCTGCAAAGAAGAAAGCGCCCATATTCGTTTCGGTTATTAACAGATACGGCGTTTACAGAACAATTCTGCAAAGGCTTCAACACCTGCTCACAGACCTTGCTCATCAAGAATTAGTTTCGGAAGGGGTGCATCACGCTCATTATAGCCATCCGCTGGAACCTGAGGGAGGCTTCACTGATGCCTATTTCTTCCTTCCATACGAGCTTAGAGAACTTTTCGAAAGAAACCTAGTGCAAACGCTGGAAATGGCCACCTGTGAAGGTTTGTCGTCGCACCTGCAGCAAGAGACAAACGCGATTTACAGTGACCCAGCCAAGTGGAGTCGCTGGTTGAAAATCCTCTTGCAATCTTGCAACGACCCGTGTCTATTGGGGCTCGGTGAACACCTACTCTACGTTGGAAAAAAGAAAGTTTAGCTTCCCATTAGTTTCAACTACGCCTTTCCGAGCTCGTAGATCATTTTGCCGCCCGGAAGCGTCTCTGGTATGAGTTTCAGTTTCATCCCAATCTTGATTTCTTCTTGTGGGATGTCTTTGCTTATAGGCGCAAACACGGTTGGTCCTTCCTCGAATTGTGCCACGCCGAGCGTGTAGGGCACATCGTATCTGAAGCTTGCTGGAGCAAAGTGAAGAGTGGTGTACGTGATCAGCTTGCAGTTGCCGCTTAGTTGTATCCATTCTGCTTCGCCGCTGAGGCAGTCGCAGTCAGCTCTGGGCGGAAAATACACGCGTTGGCAGTTCTTGCACTTTGAACCCATTATCTTACCTTGTTCCAGAAACTTGACAAACTCGCCAATTTTGGTCTCAGACACGTAGTTGACTTTACCAAATTTGCCGAAACTCATGTTTTCACTTCACCTTTTTAGAATTGTGACGGCGCAGTACATGCCGATGCCGCCTAAATTATGGGCCAAGGCTATTTCGGCACCTTTAACCTGTGTTTGTTCTGCTTCGCCGCGCAGTTGCTGAACCAATGTTCGGATTTGAGACGCGCCAGTCGCGCCTACGGGATGCCCCTTCGCGAGTAGGCCACCGTCCACGTTAACTGGAACCTTGCCGTCGAGGTAGGTTTGTTCGTCTTCTATGAATTTGCCGCCTTTGCCTCGTTCGCAGAAGCCCATGTCTTCGTAGTTTATGATTTCGGTTATTGTGAAACAGTCGTGCACTTCAGCGACGTTTACGTCTTCGGGCGTAATTCCAGCCATCATGTAAGCTTGTTTAGCCGCCTCAACACTGCACGTAAACGAAGTTAACATTGTTCCTCGGCTGGTCAAGGACATGGGACTTGAAGCCAAGCCTAAACCGCCAATCCAAACTGGAGTGTCAGTTATTTTTCGAGCTTTCTCCTCGCTGACGAGTATGAGGCAGGCGGAGCCGTCAGAGTTGGCACAGCAGTCATATTGCTTAAGCGGGGTTGCAATTGGACGAGACTTTATGACATCTTCAACTGTGATTTCCTTTTGAAACATGGCTTTGGCGTTTTTGGCTCCGTAAAAATGATTTTTGACCGCTACCTTTGCCAACTGTTCCTCAGTAGTTCCATACTTGTGCATGTGCGCGTTGGCGTACGTGGCAAAGTAAGCTGGCATGGTGGGTCCAAAAGGTGATTCCCACATGACATCGCCCGACCGACCCATAACCTCTTGAACCTCTTCAGAGCGCAGTTCAGTCATTTTCTGAAAGCCTATGACAGCAACAACATCATGAAGCCCAGAGCTTATCAGAGCCCAAGCATTTCTTACACCCACACCGCTTGAGGCACATACAGCCTCCACATTATACGTGGGCTGAGGGTTCAAGCCTAAATATTCCGCTATTACACCCGCAGGCGTCCGTTGCTTATCATAGTGGGTTGCGCTGCACACTATGCTGGCTTCAATTTCGCCTCGCATTATGCCAGCGTCTTCAACAGCCTCTTTAAAGGCTTCGAAGGCTATTTCCTTGATAGAGGCGTCCGGGCGTCTGCCAAACTTGGTCTGTCCAACTCCGACTATGGCAACTTTTCTCATAGGATTATTCCACGCCTAACGGAAGAGCAGTTTTAGTGTTTGAAGTAGGATATCACCTTTTCCGCGAATAGGCTGCATTCTTCCTTCATCATTTTTGGCGGCACAAAAAACGGCGAGACAAAGTGACGCACGCCTGCCTTCACGTATTTTTCAATTTTACCTATCACGTCGTCGGGTGAACCAAAAACGACTGGCGACTTGTCAACAACCTCATCTGGGATTTCCTGAGCCTTCTTCAAGAACCGCTCGCCCACTTCCAGATTGAAAACAAGGTCGTATGTCATGTCAAACTCTTTGGTTGGAACCTCGTAGCCAAGCCTCTCAATTATTCTCGGTCTCGAAAGCAGGTACAGCTTGGCTGGCAGCAAAACCAACTGGCGGGCGGTGTCATAGTCTTTGGCAATCACCACGTACACGAATAGGGCTGGCTCAATTTCAGGCGAGTTTTCTCCGCCCATTCCGTCCCAGAACCGCCCAGTTCTGCTAGCCTCAGAAAAAACATAGCCTAAGCCTTCTCTGTATTCGTCTGGCTGAACCGAGGCTGGAACCCACGCATCCCCGAATTCGGCAACCATGCGCATCGTGCGCGGTGAATTGCCAGCTATGAAAATAGGCACGTGGGGTTTTTGAACTGGCTTGGGCTGCAGAAAGGCTTGCTTAAGCTTGTAGTATGGTCCGTCGTAATCAACGAATTCTTCTGTCCATAATAGTTTTATAACTTTCAAGGCGTCGATGGTTCTTGAAACTGGCTTATCAAACTGAATACTATAAGGCGTCAGGTTCATGGCCTCTCCAATGCCTATGCCTAGTATAGCTCGACCGTTCGAGATGTGGTCGCACGTTGAAGCCAACTGAGCCAAAACAGCCGGATGATGACGATAAGTGTCGCTTACACACGTGCCAAGCCTAATTCGCCTAGTTTGTAAAGCAACCGCTGACAGCACAGTCCATGCTTCAAGCGCGTCCCACCGGCGTATGCCGAAGCCAACTGTATGGTCGGGCATCCAAAATGAGTTGAAGCCCATCTGCTCGGTGTAAACCGCCATTTCGCTTATGGTTTCCCACGGATAGGGCGCGCTTTCGTAGCCGAACTTTATTTCATCTGAAGTTGATTTGAACATTTTTTCTCCTCTTATTTGATTAGTCTTTTCTTCATCAAGTTTATTGACAATACGAAGAAAAAGGGTGTGGTAACCAACAGCCAAGAGAGATTAAGCAGCAGAGTCTCGCTGAGTCTTCCAACAGTCAAGGCTCTTGTAAGCGCCACGGTGTGTGTTAACGGGAAAAATATGTTCGCAACGACTTGCGCCTGCACTGGAAGAGCAGTTATGGAGAAGAATGTGCCGCTCAAGATGAACATTGGAGTTATGAATAGAAAGGACGGATAATTGAACGAATCTATGTTGGGCGTTATAGCCGTGAAACACATGGCTATGGCTGAGAACAAAAGCCCTACGAGAAAAGAAAGTAGTGGAATCAATAAGGCTGATGGGCTCGCTACTAGACCAAAAAGCGACACAACGACTAACACTATGGTTGAGTTGATAAGACTCTTTGTGGCACCCCACAAGAGTTCGCCAGCTATGACTTCTTCTAGGCTCAATGGAGTGGTGATTATGGCGTCAAACGTTTTCTGATAATACATCCGCACGAAAGAGCCATAGGTGCATTCGAAAAACGATGAGAACATCATAGACGTAGCCACTAACGCTGGAGCAATAAAAACAATGTACAGCAAGCCCTCCTGAGGCTGAACGAAACCGCCAAGTCCAAAGCCCAAGCCCACCAGATAAAAAAGCGGTTCAACTAGTGGCGGAATAAAATTCACCTTATAGGTTTTCATAAACACGTCTTGGTCTCGTCTCCACACTCTCCATACACGATAGGTCAGTTTAGGCATTTCAAAATATGAAGACACTCTGCCTGTTTTCATTCTCTCAACCGCCTACCAGTCAACTTTAGGAACACATCCTCAAGGTTAGCGTCTCTTATCATGGCCGCCCTAAAACTAAATTCACTCAGAATATGGGCAAACACACCTCTCGGCTGATTGGAGAAAAACTGAATTCTGTCACTCACCACCTCAAGTCTTGCGTCTGGAAAAGCGTTTCTGAGGAATCTCAAGACTTCCTCGTCATACGCCACTTCCAAAACCTCTTCGCCTACATGTTTCATAACTAAATCGCTGGGTCTGCCTTCCTCGATGATTTTTCCACTGTCCATTATCACCGTGCGATCACAGAGTTGAGCAGCTTCTTCCATGTAATGCGTTGTCAAAACTATGGTCACACCCTGGTTCTGCAGGCTTCGGATTTTGTCCCATATTAGATGGCGTGCTTGGGGATCGAGACCAGTAGTCGGCTCGTCGAGTATCAATATTTGAGGCTCGTTTATCAACGCCCTAGCCAGAATGAGCCTCCGCTTCATTCCCGCCGACAATTGGTCCATTAGGACCTTCCGTTTCTCCTCCAACTGCACGAATTTCAGTAGTTCTTCAGCTCGTTTGTGAGCCTCTGGATTAGGAATGTCAAAGTATCGGGCGTAGACTATTAAGTTGTGGAAAACAGTGAAGTCTGGGTCCAAGTTGTCTTCCTGTGGAGCCACACCAATCATTTTCTTTATCTCTCTCGCCTGCTTGGTCACATCCATGCCTGCAACCGTTAGTCTGCCGTCTGTCAATGGCAGCACGCAGTTAACCATCTTCATTGTTGTGGTTTTTCCAGCCCCGTTTGGTCCCAAGAATCCGAAGCATTCGCCCTTGAAGACCCTAAAGTTGATTTTGCCTACTGCCACGAGGTCGCCGAACTTCTTGGTTAAGTTTTCTGCCTCAATTAGAAACTCAGATTTCATTGTTCGCTACACAGCCTAGGGTCTAATGCATAGTCTAGGCGTTTGGCTTCTTAAGAAAATTCCTCTCCAACACTTCTAATATAAAAAAGGAGGGTTTACGGTGTAGGAGTTACGGCGAACTTGGACCCTTCGGGTCGTCCCAGTAAGCACTTACCAAGCCTATCTCAACGATGTTTACTCTTCCGTCTGGTATGGCCTTCACGTATCCAGACTCTGTGCCTGTGGTGCCGCCCCTGCCGCCTGTTAGATCGGCCTGTGGAACGTAGCTTAGAGGTCCAACGGATGGAGGCGAATACCAGTGGCCGCTGACAAAGGCTGCGTCAAGAGAGTTTACTGACCCATCGTTGTTGACGTCGCCGTAGTGAGTCTTAGCTTTCCAGAAGCGGTTGTAGTTGAGCCCCGGGTCAATTGGATTGTAATACCATCCTCGAACCCACTGCTGCTCAAAGTGGCGTCCCAACGCCTGAACCACCGCCACACTTGCGGCATCATCTTGGGCGATAGCTTGAAGTTCATAGTAGATTGATCGTCTTGGCCAGCGAGTGTCTGGCGGGATACTCCCGGGCTGGTTGAAGTAGGGGCGGGGGTCCGGTTTATCGAGTTCCCCATTATAAGCTAGGGTGTCATCCGACATCTTAATTCCCGCATCGATCAGGGCGTCTACACGGGCATTTTTGTATCCTTGGTATGCTGCAAACGTTCCCAAGCTGTGCGCGAACGGGAAGGCGAAGTTGTGTGGGTCTGGGAAGTCGGCTAGCCAACCCATCACAAATATAGGTAGCTGCCCTGAAACCATTTGGGGTAACATCACAGTGCCCCATGCCGCACCCATCGCCTCAACGTGGAACTTACTGTTGATTGCGTTCAGTTTGTCTCTGATCATCTCTGCAGCGGTCTGCCTAGGAACGTTTCCAACATTGTACACGATTGTGAACTTCATGCCATTATTCCACAATGCACCACCCCAGGCCGCTTGCAAGTGTTGTATAGCCTTTGTCTCGTTGTACGCGTACATCTGTTGGGCTGGGTTGTCGTAGGACAGCCCTTTTATTATGTAGTCTGATGGCTGCCATCCTTCACCTAGGTACGCTGCTCCTATCCAACTGTTGTAGTCAAAGAGGTATGCAATGCCCTTTCTGACGTTTAGGCCTTCATCCACACCTGTCACGCTGTGTTTACCAAAGATATTGGGTGGAATTCCCAACTGGCTGAACGTGTTAAGTGCCAATCCTCCAGAAACACCCATGTAGGGGCTTATCGTGTTTATGTTAAAGGTGTAGAAGTAGCTGGTGACTGCCAATGTCTCGTATGGATAGTAGCATCTCACTTTTTCTGCCGCTACCATTTGACCCAGGACTTGGTCTCTGTACATCCTTGGAACAACTGTCACGTCGGAGACGCCGGCCAAGAACAAGTCTCTTCTGGTTGTCCACTCTGGGATTTCGCGCTCTGTAACCGTGTCGACATATCCTCCGATCCGTTGATCGCTGCCTGATCTGACACGGGCTGGCCAACCGTCCCAGTAGTTGTTGTATCGCTCGATTTCCCATCCTGTACCTGCCTCCCAGTAACCGAACGCGTATGGGCCGGTTCCCATCATCTTGCCATCTATAGGCGATAGAGCAGGATTGTGCCACTCACCGTAGGCGTTGTCGTAGATATCTGCCCAATTCGCCCATCCACCTGGAACCTTCGTTACGTTAAAGTCTCCGTTTGCTTGAGCCCACGCTTTGTTGACCACACTTGCCCATGATTGACTTATTATCTGCAAGAACACTGTTTCCGGGAAAGTCGTGACAAAGTAGAACACGACCGCATCATTTTGCCCATCGCCATTCGTGTCGCTCAACCTTACAGCGCTGTCTATTTTGAGACCCCAGTTTGGATCTGCGCCAGGTCCAGACGGTGGCGCAGCCTTGTACGCGTTCAGCAGGGGTTGATAGATCATCCATGTTGGACCGCCGCTTCTGTCCTGAACCATCCATCTATCAAACGAATACTCAACGTCCTCAGCCGTAAGGTTGGCGCCGTTGTGGAAGGGCACATCGTCAGCAGTACTTATGGTGTCGGTGCCCCTAACCTTCACATTGAGCTTTCTGACATACGTTATTCCTCCAGGACCGCTTTCACTGATACTACTAAACTCCCACTGTGTGCCGAGCTTTGGAACAAATCGATCCATTTTCCCCGCAGCGTATGGACCGTCGGTGTATGAAATATCAAAGGCGGTCAATGTCTCATAGACGTTCATGATCAACTCCGCGCTGGCGGTGTCGTAACACCAAGCAGGGTCAGTGGTCTCCGGCGGACCAATACTATCGATGACCAGGTGGGTTGGGTCATAGTCTATTGGAAAAGGTGCTCCATGACCTGAAGCCAATGGCACACAAGTCGCGAACAATAAAACCGAAACGATTATCACTGATAGAGTTCTCTTGTCCATTCTCCTCCCTCTCGTCGATTTTCGTACAAGCTATATATAAAAGTGCAACAAGATATTTAAACTTGTCAACTGCCCATATTTTTCGTGGACACAGGCAAAATCCTTAAGAAGCATAAAGGAAAGGCTATCCGCTCAATGAAAACCTCATCCTTCGAGCGTAGCGACAACTTGATACATTCTGGTTTGCCGTCTGAATAAGTGTATCTGATTCAAAGATTGTTATTGTTCAAAACCCGCCATTGAATAAAATTCACATCGAGAAAATAGAAAGTTAAGGAAAAGTCAAAACGCTAGAACAGCAGGTTTTTGTCTATCCAGTCTGGGTACCACTGATAGTATTTTGGTGGTTTGGCTTGTTTCAAGCCTTTGTATGTGGCTTTTGCAAGGGTTATGTTGCCTCTTCTGTCTTTGTACAGTTTGACTAGACCCCTGGCTTCTAACGCTGTTAATGTTTGGTTCAACTGTTCATCGGTAGCTCCAACTAATTTTTCTTTCATGTCCAGTCGACTCATGTACAGGCCTGGATTCACGGGGTAATCTTCCGCCAGCATCTCTAGCACAGCGTTTTCGTTGACTTCCTTGAGAACCTTCGGCTTGACGGTTGAAATCGGCACGCCGAGTTTCGGATGTATCTCTCGATGAGGCATTTTCAAGTCGTCTGCCATGCTTCTTATTCCCTGTCGATATAAGACCATGCGCATGACCTCACTTGTTCCAGCGCCCAGCTGATTCACTTTGGCGTCTCTCATGAAGGTTTCAAGCGGATAGAACCTTGTCCATCCGTCTCCGCCCATCACCTGCTGCGCGTCAATCACCAATCGCTCGTATTCTTCCGACGCGTAGAGTTTGGCCAAAGTTGCTTCCATGACGGCATCAATCTTCAAGTCCATCAAGTAGGCGGAATAGTATGTTAGCAGTCGTGCAGTTCGTAGGCGTGCCAACATGTCGGCGATTTTGAACTGATTCACCTGAAACTCAACTGTTGGTTCACCAAACTGCAAACGCCTCTGAGAGTGTCCAACAGCGTATTTCATGGCTTCCCGCATGGGACCCAGCATTCCAGCCGCGAACAGGTTGCGTTCAAAGTTTAATCCGTCGACCACAACCTTCCAGCCGTCGCCCTCAGCGCCCAACCGATTTTCAGCGGGCACTGGCACCTCATCGAAACTTAGGTAGCCATTGGGTAGGCCGACCCAGCCGCCGAGTTCGTTGATTTTTTCCACAGTGAAGCCCTTCATGCCTTTTTCCACTATGAAGGCGCTTAGATGAGCAAACTTTGCCTTGTCCTCGGGTTTTTCACTTGTCTTTGCATAGACGCAGTAAATATCAGCAACACCCGCGTTGGTTATGAAGCGTTTTTTACCGTTCATAATGTAACCGTCGCCTTCTTTCACTGCGGTTGTTTCAATGCCAGCTGCATCAGAGCCAATTGATGGTTCAGTGATGCAAATTGCGCCCAGCTTGCCTTTAGCTATCTGGGGGAGCCATCGTTGTCGTTGCGTCTCGTTTCCAAACTTGAGGAGCTGCTCCACACCTCCGAACATCGTCACAGAATAAGCGCATGTCAAAGCAGAGCATACCCGAGCTAATTCTTCAGCTACTATACAGCAACCTGTTACGCCTGTCTCCGTGCCGCCGTACTTCTCTGGGATAGGCGCGCCAAACCAGCCTCTTTTAGCGACTTCTTTGATGAGGTCGGCTGGAAACTCTTTGGTCCAAGCGATTTCTTCTCCTCTGGGCAGGTTCTCATTAGCGAATTTTTTTGCTTCCTCAGCCAGTTTCTTCTGTTTTTCATTCCACCAAGGATAAGTTTCAACCATTCCTTATGCACACTCACTCGCGAGAAACTATCAAATAACATTGAAACACACTTAAAACTTGCCTAAAATGTGCTTATCGAAAATTCTAAATAACCGAGGCGTGGTGTTGAATGCGAAGGGACTTAATCTGACGATTATCAAAAAAATTAGAAAACGAGACGGTCGAGTAGTTGATTTTGACCAAGGCAAAATAGCAGAAGCCATCTGGAAAGCGGCTAGAGCGGTCGGAGGCAAAGACCGAGAGCTTTCCGTCAAACTGGCCCAGCAAGTCGTAAAAGGCTTAGAAAAACAGCTCAAACCAGGCGAAATACCGAATGTGGAACAGGTTCAAGACTTGGTCGAGAAGACCCTTATCGAAAATGGACACGCCCGCACAGCAAAAGCCTACATCCTGTATCGGCAAAAAAGGACGGAAATCCGCCGCACGAAACTACTTTTAGGCGTTGTGGACGAGTTGAAGCTACCTTTAAACGCCATTCTTGTGCTTGAAAGACGCTACCTCCGAAAAGATGAAAACGGAAGGGTTATTGAATCAACTGGACAAATGTTCAGGCGAATATCCAAGGGCATAGCCGAAGTGGAGAAACAATACGGCAAGAGCCAACTTGAGGTTGCAAAGCTGGAGGACGAGTTCTACCGCGTCATGACTAATCTCGAGTTTATTCCTAACTCGCCCACTCTTATGAACACGGACACCGAGTTCAGGCAACTCAGCGCTTGTTTCGTCTTGCCAATCGAGGACTCGATAGAAAGCATATTTAACACGCTCAAGGTTGCAGCCATAATTCACAAAACAGGCGGTGGAACAGGCTTCTCGTTTTCTAGGCTTAGACCAAAGGGAGACATGGTTAAAACAACAGGAGGTATCGCTTCAGGTCCGATATCATTTGCAACAATCTATGACACAGCAACTGAAGTGGTAAAGCAGGGAGGACGCAGAAGAGGAGCCAACATGGGTATCTTGCGAGTTGACCACCCCGATATCATGGACTTTATAGTGGCAAAAGAGAGAGAAGGCATTCTGCGCAATTTCAACATCTCGGTAGCGGTAACGGACAAGTTCATGCAAGCGGTTGAAAAAGACGACGATTTTGAGTTAATAAACCCCCGCAACGGCGCTGCTGTCAAGAAGTTGAAGGCAAGGGCAATTTGGAACCTCATAGTCATGATGGCTTGGAAGAACGGAGAACCAGGAGTAGTGTTCCTCGATACAATAAACAATCACAATCCTACGCCTAATGCGGGCATGATGGAATCTACAAATCCATGCGGTGAACAACCGCTTCTGCCCTACGAGTCGTGCAACCTTGGCAGCATAGACGTAAGCAAATTTGTGTCAGAGGAAGGCAAAATGGAATGGGACCACCTGCGAGAGACGGTAAGAAAAACGGTAAGGTTCCTAGACAACGTCATAGACGCCAACGTCTATGTGTTACCTGAAATCGAAGAGACAACCAAAGGCAACCGAAAGATAGGCCTGGGCATCATGGGCTTCGCCGACATGCTCATCAAAATGGGCATAAAATACGACACCCAACAGGGTTTAGAAGCTGGAGAGAAACTCATGAAATTCATAAACGATGAGGGACACAAGATGAGCGCTGAACTGGGCGAAGAGAAAGGAAGCTTTCCAAACTTCCATGGAAGTATATGGGAAAAAGACTGGAAAACCATGCGCAACGCCACGGTAACCACGATTGCTCCAACCGGAACAATCAGCATAATCGGCGGGTGCTCGCAAGGCATTGAGCCTCTTTTTGCCATCGCCTACGTTCGTGAGGTTGCAGAAAGCTTGGGAAGAAGCCTCATCGAGATTAATCCTTTGTTTGAAAACATAGCGTTGCGTGAAGGGTTCTACAGTGAAGAGTTGATGAAGAAAATATCCAAAAAGACTTCCATACAGGATGTTGAAGAGATTCCAGAGCGCATTCGAAGACTCTTCGTGACCGCCCACGACATTAGCGCTGAATGGCATGTAAGAATGCAGGCGGGATTCCAGAAGTACACTGACAACGCGGTTTCCAAGACAATTAACTTTCCAAATTGGGCGACGCCTAACGATATTGAGAAGGCGTATTGGCTGGCCTACAAGTTAGGTTGCAAGGGAATAACCGTTTATCGGCACGGCAGCCGAGAAGTACAGGTATTACGACCCGTAGAAAGCGAGGGTACAGTCGCCGACTACAGCCAGATTTGTCCCACATGCGCTTAAAGGGGGAGATGAAAATTTGGTTGAAAACAGGGGAACGGTTTATTTTTAGACTGGAGAGGGCGGTGGTAAAACCACAAACGTATTGGTTTGGCTCTCCGTTGCCTTGGACACGGCTACAGGGTGGTTGTCACTCAGTTTTTGAAGTGGTGGAAGAACACGGGCGGGTACAAGTTTAGAAAAAAGATGCCAAACTATGAAATCTACCAGTTCGGCCGAAAAGGGTGGATTGGACTCAAAAACCTAACCGAAAAAGATAAACAGCTCTGTCGAAGGGCATTGAATATGGCTAAAAAGAAAGCCAAAGAGACGCCTCGACTTTTGGTTCTGGACGAAATCAACCTCGCCTTGGACAACAAACTCTTAGACGTAAACGAGGTCATCGAGTTCCTCAAGACTGTGCCTGAGGAGACAAGCTTTGTGTTGACTGGAAGACATGCTCCCAAACAGCTGGTGGAGTTCGCCGACTTCGTCAACGAAATCCTAGACATCAAACACCCAGATCAAATCCCAACGGTTAAGGGGATTCAGTACTAAATCTCTTTTTGCGAGGTTTCTTGAACGCTGTTTTCTGTGTTTTTCCGAGGATACAAGTATCTAACACCGTATCCAAACAGTCTAATACGTCAGGGCTGTTTAGTGTAAACTTAAGAATTGAAAACGCGGATTCTCATATACAGGCACAGAACATGAGGCTAGTTAAACTGCTTAAGAAAACTACGTTGCTCAAAATACTTGTTATGGCACTTATTATCTTGGTGCCAATTTTTTCCTTTTACCTCTTTGTAGGTCCTGAGTTTGAAATCAGCATCAGCCAAACTTGGGGGAGAGCAACACATGACACAACCGAGATAAAGACGCTAGTTGCCGTAAACAATCCAACTCCTCTCTCGAGGTGGCTGAAGAAAATCGAATTTGACCTTTACATAAATGATTTGAAGATAGCAAGTGAAGTAAGCGAGAAAAATGTTGAAGTTAAGCCTATGGGGAAAACAGAGACAGAACTAACAAGTTTCCTCAACAATAGCAAAATCCTTGACTTGTGGGTCTCTTACTTGGACAAAAGCAACTTCTTTGATGTAAGATTAGATGGAAACGTTACATTCAGCTCAGCGGTCAGAGAATTAATGATTCCGATCAGTTATGAGACCTATGCTCACACGAACCTGTTAGAGCTTTTGAACATTCATGATCCAAGAGACATCAGAGTTGGACCAGCCGATCTAAAACTAAAATCGCTAACATCAATTTGGGGAGATGTTACGACAGACCAAACTGGAATAAACAGTGCAGTCGAGATTTACAACCCGAGCAATTATACCATAAAGATAACGAAAGTAAATTGCACAATGGAGATGAACGGCATCAAGCTCGTAGAAAACGCCGTATCTAAAACAATAAATTTGATGGCGAGTAGAGGCACAAACGTATCGTTTACGTGGACTTTAAACAATGCCATGCTGAACGAGTGGTGGCGCATGCATCTCGAAAATGATCAGATAACAAGGGTTGCCTTTAACCTGCGTGGGACCGCCATGGTCGCTGGGGCAGAATACAGTTTTCCCTTCGCGGAGGCAGCGGAAGATGTAAGCATACGCATCCTAAGTGGAACTATCAGTTTTGGGTATTATGTTCCCGTCTTATAGTCCATGTTTTTGGTTTGGAAAAGGGGAGGTTCTGTTCCTAAATCTTGATAAGTTAGTTCTCCAATGATACGGAGGCATGCGGGATTCAAACAATGATGGTTGAAAACAGTGCAAAGCGTGGTTTGGTTTCTGATAAGGCTTTAGTAGTGGAGCATCTTTGCAAGGTTTTCAACGTGACAAAGGGAACTCTGCGAAGAACCAAAACCCAGGTTGTGGCTGTGAAGGATGTTTCTTTTGAGGTGGATTATGGAGAACTCTTTGGGTTGGTTGGACCCAACGGTGCTGGTAAAACGACCACGATAAAGATGTTGACCACGATGCTCATTCCAACTTCGGGTAGAGCCAAAGTGTTGGGTCATGACGTCCAGAAAGAGGTTACAAAGGTTAGAGAGAGAATAGGCATTGTTTTGGGCGGAGAAAGAGGTCTGTACACGAGAGTCAACGCATTAGACAACCTGCGGTACTTCGCCGACCTTTACGGAGTGCCTGTGAATGTAAGGGAGAAGAGGATAAAAGAACTCCTGCAATTCATGGGACTTTCGGACAGAGCTCGGGACCGTGTGGAAACCTATTCAAAAGGCATGAAACAGCGGCTTCACCTAGCAAGAGGGCTAATAAATGATCCTGAACTCATTTTCATGGATGAACCAACAATTGGACTTGATCCTGAAATCGCCAGAGAGACGAGGAACATGATTAAACAGCTAGCTGAACAAGGCAAGACAGTCTTGTTAACCACGCACTATATGTTCGAGGCAGATGAACTCTGCAAGAGAGTAGCCATCATAAGGAACGGAGAAATTGTTGCACTCGACACGCCTTCAGGACTAAAAAAATATGTAATGGACACCAGCGTAGTTGAGGTAGAAGGCTTTGGAATAACAGAAAACGAGGTGGCTAGGTTTAGGAAAGTGCCAGACGTCTTAGCCGTGAGCGCAGACTTGAGCGAGAACAAACAGGTCTTGAAGATTCAGACGCCAAAAGGGTCAGAGATAATATCTGAAGTACAAGAGATACTCAAGAACAGTCGCATTTACGACTTAAAAATCAAGGAGCCAACGTTGGAAGATGCTTATCTGCGACTGGTTGAGGGGAGCACGAAATAGTGCCGCAGCCTTTGAGGGTCATATACAGCGCCTTTAGACTGGCTATGCTTCATTGGATCGTCGATCCACAATGGGTCATTCCAAACGTGATTGCGCCCTTCGTTTTCACGTTTGTGGCTCTTACGCTCTTCAAGGAAGCCAGTGGACCATTCGGGCTATATGCTGTCTTGGGAGGAGGAATGATGGGCATGTGGGGCAACACTCTCTATGGTTCAGGTTTCGCCATCTCGTTTGAGAAGTGGCAGGGCACACTCGAAGAAGTTGAAGCTGCGCCTTCAAATCTTCTTCACGTGATTGCTGGAAGGTCGGTTTCAAATGCCCTCTTCGGTCTAACAAACATGGTCGCTATACTTCTGATAGCATCGGCGGTGTTCAGAGTCC
>Ga0315309_1000646_pt1 | contig 21164 bp, 18 predicted proteins | sample TDP4_MG_FD_203080 | JGI IMG/M metagenome (GOLD analysis project Ga0315309, IMG submission 203080) | Freshwater sediment microbial communities from Lake Towuti, South Sulawesi, Indonesia - TDP4 | ecosystem: Environmental > Aquatic > Freshwater > Lake > Sediment | place: Indonesia: South Sulawesi... | reverse complement strand
AGGTAAATTTTTGGTTTCGGATCCAGAGCAACTAGATTCATTGAGTGAGGAAGTAAAGAAGAGGCTACCGCGAGTACTTTTAAGATCGGTAATTGTTGCGATCATCTTATTCATGGCCTATTTAGTTGTGCCACTGATGCATATCACAACGAGTCTAGGCTTCCCGATTCCTAGCCTAGGTTTACTAGGCACTTTTGTCACTGCATTTTTTGTCGTTGTAGTCTTCCTTCTGGCTCTGAGAATTCTGAATGACGTTAAGGTACTTCTAGACGCTGGGGCTATGTACTTTGCCGAGTGGTTACCGGGAATTAAAGGGCATAGGCTCCCGGCTATACGTAGGGCGTTTATGGAAATCGGATACGCAATTTTCATCGTGCTCGTCATCGGCTTCCTTAGCCCACTAATAGCAACGATCCCAGGGCTTAACATAATCGTATCCGTTCTCCCATTTGCGGGATTGGCGGTTGTAATACTTCTGGCGTGGGACGCAGGTAGAATTCTCTATCGCGAACTGGAAGAGAGAGTGGAAGAGATCTCAGAACATGTTGCTACTGAACTTGAAAGAAGAAAACGATGGTAGACTAACCGCATTTCTAGGTTACAAGGCGACTCAAATGTAGAGGACATCGTGAATCGAAAATGCTCGCTAAATACGGAGAATTCGTAGGTGACAACGTTATCAATGAATTGAGGATGCTAGGCGAAAAATTGTCAGCATATTCGGTGCTTAATATAAACTCTACTGCAATCGGGGGCGGAGTCGCCGAGATCCTCAGCCGTTTAGTTCCTTTAATGAATGATACTGGTGTTAAGACAGCGTGGAAAGTAATAGAAGGTGGAGAAGAGTTTTTTAGAGTAACGAAGACAATTCACAACGCTCTTCAAGGTTTAGATGTTCCTTTCACACAAGAAATGATGGATGCATATCTTCGCACAAACGAGTTAAATGCTCCTATAGTAGATACAGATGCAGATTTTATAGTTATACATGATCCTCAGCCAGCTGTGTTAATCAAATATAAAGGGCCAGGACGTGGTAAGTGGGTCTGGCGTTGTCATATTGATGTGTCGAGCCCCAATCCAACGGCGTGGGGTTTCTTAAAACCAGTCCTCTCTCAGTATGATGCGGCGGTTTTTTCTGTTAGCAATTTCGCGAAACGAGATCTATTGCTAAGACAATTCATAATTCCACCTGCTATCGATCCGCTCAGTGAAAAGAACGTTGAACTATCTGAACAAGAGTTGGATTCTATTCTTGAAAAATACGGCATCGACCCCAGTAGACCTTTGATTACACAAATTTCAAGGTTTGATCGACTTAAGGATCCGGAAGGGGTTATTGATGCGTATCGTATGGTTAAGAAGGAGTGCAATTGTCAACTCGTCCTTGCTGGCAGTTTAGCAGTAGACGATCCAGAAGGTGTTACGGTCTTCACGAAGGTTCAAGAGAAAGCTAAGGAAGACAAAGACATCCATCTTCTCCTCTTACCGCCATTCAGCGATAGGGAAATTAACGCGCTTCAGAGAGCGTCTTCTGTCGTGCTTCAGAAATCACTTAAAGAGGGTTTCGCTCTTACTGTCAGCGAGGCTTTATGGAAGGGTATTCCGGTAGTTGGAGGAAACACCGGAGGCATTCCCCTGCAGATTATCAATGGAGTCAATGGATTTCTTGTGAATAGCGTGGGAGAAGCAGCGGATAGAATTAACTTTTTGCTGAAAAACCCACAAATAGCTAGAGAAATGGGTCTGAAAGGGAAAGAGCACATCAGAAATAATTTCTTGATAGTTAGAGAACTTAGAGATTGTTTCCTCATGTTTTTAACGCTACTTTACATTCCAGGGAAATTGATCCAACTGTAATTTTCTTTAATAGTAAGCGTGTGGCTGGACACGTATACGGGTTAGGGTGTTTCTTCCTTGCAGCTACTCATACTAAGGTCTTCTGTAGGATTTTTTCGAATTCCGATATTTGCTCACGGCTTATGTCGCAGAGAATGATTTCTGAGATTCCAGTTTTTTCATCGATGTGGTTGATTATCGTTGAAATCATCGTCTTTGCTGCAATATCTTTTGGGACTCCTCCAACCCCTGTTCCTAATGCGGGAATCGCGATGGTCTTGGCTCCAATTTGATCAGAGCACCGCAAAGCCGCTCTAGCGGCGAGAGCAACGTTTTCTTTATCGATCGCCATTGCAGGGCGCTCCATTGTGGGAGCGTGAATAACCCATTTCGATTTTAATCGACCTGCAGTAGTAGCAACAGCTTTCCCAACTGGTACAGGGGCGTGTTTTAAAGCTTTTCGCTCGATCTCCTCTCCTCCAGCTCGTTTAATTGCTCCGGCAACTCCTCCCCCCATCCAAAGCTGGCTATTCGCGGCGTTTACGATTGCGTCAACGTTGAGCTTTGTTATGTCTCCAGCGAATGGAATTATTTTCACTCCTTTATATAGGGACTCCAAGTTCGTACTCCTACTCCTCTCCGACAGCTTATTCACTAAACAAAAGTTTGAAGTTTTCTTTACTAACTGGCTAATTCTTAGAAGTTTAATGTAGTTAAATTCTGCTTAGCTCCTGCAACGCCTTCAGACGTTTCGTGACATTAGGATGAGTGGAGAAAGCCTCCATAATTCGATCTGCTAACGTCACCTTTCTCGCTAAGACGGATTGAATAAGGCGTTGGTCAGCCGTTAACTCTCGAGCTTGTTGGAGATAAACTGCATCTAACTCCGCGTGGTCTGGGTCGGAGATGAATAGAGTTTTAAAACTATTTATGCCACCAACTTCTCGGCGAAAACCTCTAATCTGGCTAGTCGTGGACACGATCTTCGCTAAGCCCTCAGAGAGCTTACGCGGTCCGTCTTCAACGGTCATTGCACTCCGTCGGTCCGCGTAATACTCACGTAATCGGCTTAACCCTAGGACGAATAGAGTTAGAATCCAGTATACCGCTAAGCAAGCTAAGCCGACAAGGACGGCAGCGCCTCCACCATTTCTTCTTTCCCCTCCGAGTCGACCGGAAAGCATGAGCGAATAGCCGATGAAGTAGAATAATGCAGGTAAAACAGAGGCAAGCATCATAATTTGTACATCGCGGTGTTTTAGGTGACTTAGTTCATGTCCTATGACAGCTTCGACTTCTTCATCTTCTAAGGTTTTTAACAACCCAGTTGTTACTGCAACATTGCTTCCGGCTATAGGCGAGCCGTAAGCGAATGCGTTTGGTAGACTAATGTTAGCTATCATGACCTTCGGCATTTTCACGCCAATTTTATGGCTAAGACTTTCTACCATCCCGTACAGTTTTGGCTGATCTGTCTTTGACACTTCTCGCACTCCATAAAGTGCATTGATCATGTAGGGCGCCAGAAGCCATTGAATGAGATTGAATAATATTACAAAGAACGCTAGACCCAATATGTTGAAGACGCCTAACAAACTTAGGACAATCGTGAAGAAGAGGGTTGATACCGCAATTATGAAAGCTAGGGTTCCAATTACGGATAAGCGGAGCTTTAAGAGGCTCATTGTTTCACGTCCACGAATCTGAACGAATCCATGATTTATAAATCTTTATTCATCTTTCAATGAAAATTAAATTTCAAGTCATAAAATTGGATTACGGGATGAGGTTAAAGCCATCTAATCGGTGGTTCTTTTATGAGTTGATTTGCCATACTATATGCCAATAAGGTGTGAGTTATGTTTGACGTTCAGAAAATTCGTGAGGATTTTCCAATTCTTAAAACAGGTCTCATATATTTAGATAACACAGCCAGCAGCTTAACTCCGGAGCCTGTTCTTCAGAAAATGTTAGAATTCTATCATCAATATCGGGCGAATGTTGAACGAGGCATTCACAGACTTTCTCAAAAAGCTAGCGAAGAATATGAAAAAGCTCATTCGAAAGTTGTTGATTTCATTGAGGCGAAATCGGACTCAGAAATTGTTATGACCCGAAATACCACCGAGGGAATCAACTTTGTAGCCAACGGATTAATGTGGAAAAAACATGATAAAATCGTTACAACTCTGATAGAACATCATTCAAATTTCATTCCATGGCTTCGAGTAAGCAAACGTTATGGGGTAGACGTTGAGATTGTTCGCCCAAATCGGGAAGGTATTTTTGACTTAGCTGATTTCGAGAAAACCATTGACGACCAAACTAGATTAGTCGCGATAACCCATGTGTCGAATGTTCTTGGAGTCGTAACTCCGGTTGAAGAAATAACTAAAATTGCTCACAAGCATGGAGCGTATATTCTAGTGGATGGTGCCCAGTCGGTTCCTCGCATGAACGTGGATGTCCAAAAAATAGGGTGCGACTTCCTCGTCTGGAGCGGGCATAAGATGTGTGGTCCTACCGGGTCTGGAGTACTTTATATTCGTGAAGAATTGACGGAAGAGATTGAACCTTTTGCAATTGGTGGTGGAACCATCGTCGACGTCGGGTTAGATTTTTATAAACTCGCTCGAAGCCCTTCGAGGTTTGAAGCAGGAACGCCCGCTATCGCTGAAGCTATTGGACTAGGAGCAGCGATTGACTACCTAAAGAACATTGGAATGGAAAATATCGAAAGCTACGAACGGGAGCTCACCAGAACGATGTATAGGGGATTGGCCGCGATTCCAAGGGTTGAAGTCTACGGTCCTAGCCCTGAGCATAAAATTAGCATTATGCCTTTTAATGTGGGAGATCTTAACCCGCATGATGTTGCATTAGCGCTCGATGTTTCTGGGAATATTATGGTTCGGTCGGGGCATCACTGCGCACTGCCGCTAATGAAGGAGTTACTTAACCGACGCGAGGGCACTGTCAGAGCGTCAACTTATTTCTATAATACAAAAGAAGAAATAGAGAAACTAATTTCCACGGTAGACGAGATAGCTAAGGCACTTACATGAAGAAGGGTTTAAAGAAATAGCGAGAAGTTTTTGAGAACTTTTTCTAATTTGGAATGAACCGCTTACGCTGTTAGGCGTCGCCCGTATACTCGATTCGCAAATTTTCCTATTTCCATGGCAACGAAGACCATAGCAGAAATTAATGTGACTACTATCCAATCAATTGCGCTCAACGGGACAGTTTCAAACAGGTATTGAAGTGGCGACATATAAATTACAGCCATCTGCAGGAGAATAGATATTGCTATCGCGGTTATCAGGTACTTGTTGGATAAGAGTCCAATTTTGAACAAGGAATGTTTCTCAAATCGACAATTTAAGACGTTAAACATTTGGAACATCACTAAAACGGTAAACGCCATCGTTCGCGCTCTATTCATGGCTACCCCCGCGGTTAACTCCCAGTTAAACACGGCTAAAGTTCCAACGCACATCACTATCCCGACACTAACGATTAGCAATAACAATGTTCGAGAAAGCACCTTTTCTTTAGGGTCCCGGGGAGGACGCTGCATGAGGTCAGGGGCCGCTGGATCCACACTTAAGGCTAATGCTGGAGCTCCATCTGTAACTAAGTTTATCCATAATATCTGAGCAGCGAGCAATGGCAGTGGCAAGCCCATCAAGGCGCCTATAAACATTACTAATATCTCGCCTGAGTTGCTGGAAAGGAGATATGCGATGGTTTTTCGTATGTTATCGTAAATTTGGCGGCCTTCTTCTATCGCAGATACGATCGTAGCGAAATTGTCGTCTGCCAACACCATGTCGGATGCCTCTTTGGTTACATCAGTTCCAGTTATACCCATGGCCGTTCCTATGTCTGCCATTTTAAGGGCTGGCGCATCGTTTACGCCGTCTCCAGTCATAGCTACGATGTGGCCTCTTTTCTTCAGTGCATTTACAATTCGTAGTTTGTGCTCCGGTGAAACTCTAGCGTAAACTGTAACATCCTCTGCTATCCCCTCCAGTTCTCTGTCGCTTAAGGCATCCATTTCAGCACCAGTCAGTACTCTTCCACTTTTTAACAATCCAAGTTCTTTTGCTACCGCGGTGGCGGTAAGTTTGTGGTCGCCTGTAATCATGATCACCTTTATGCCGGCATCTTCGCATACTTTGATGGCTTGTTTTGCTTCCGCCCTTGGTGCATCGATCATTCCCGCTAGTCCTACAAGGACTAAGTTCGTTTCCACTTCGTTTGGGGTAAAATTCTGAAGAGTTTCAGGCAATCTTTTATAAGCCATTGCAAGTATGCGTAAAGCTTCGCCAGCCATGGCTTGATTAATTCCTAAAAGCGTTATTTTGTCCTCTTCACTCAATTCTCTCATTTGTCCGCTTTCATAAATGTGAGTGCATAATTCCAAGATGTTTTCTGGTGCCCCTTTAATATAAGCAACCTTCTCTCCTTCAGGCGTGGTGTGAATAGTAGTCATCAGCTTTCTCTCAGAGGAGAATGGTAACTCAGCTATTCGGAGATATTGTTTCCTTATATTATCCTCCTTTACTCCGGCTTTGGCCGCGACTACAAGTAAGGCGCCTTCAGTGGGATCCCCTTCAACACGCCACTCTTTCCCGCCATATATTAGGGAGGCATCATTGCACAAAGCCACTATTCTTAGCAAGAGTGCAGTATGCTCATCTTTAAGAGGATCGATGATCATGCCATTTTGGCGAAATTCTCCTCTCGGCTCGTAACCTTCACCAGTAACTTCGATCGTTTTATTATTAGTGTAGAGCTTGCGTACGGTCATCTCGTTACGAGTTAAAGTCCCTGTCTTATCCGAGCAAATAACGGTAGCGCATCCGAGGGTTTCGACCGCCGAAAGTTTTCTAATTATTGCGTTACGTTTCGCCATCCTCTGCATGCCGATTGCGAGAGACGCGGTTACAACCGCTGGCAGTCCTTCGGGTATAGCTGCCACTGCTAGACTTACTGAAGTTATGAACATTTGAAGAAGAGGTTGTCCTCTAAGGATCTGAGTCAGAAATACTATGGCGGAAATGATTAGGCAAGTTAACCCTATCCATTTCCCAAACTGCTCGAGTCTAATTTGAAGTGGAGTTTGTCTAGGTGGTGCTGTTTGGATTTTTTCAGCAATTTTTCCGACTTCAGTGTTCATGCCAGTAGCCACAACTACTGCTTTGCCTCGGCCATAGGTCACGTCCGTTGCCATGAAAATCATGTTCTTTTTTTCAGCTGTGAGCATCCCTTCTTCCATAGTGTCAATTGTTTTCTCTACTGGAAGCGATTCCCCAGTAAGGGGCGCTTCGTTTACCTGCAGATTCATTGCTTCAATGAGTCGTGAGTCAGCTGGCACCTTGTCCCCTGTTTTAAAAAGGATTACATCACCGGGCACAAGTTCCTTGGCTAATATTTCTACATCTGCGCCATCTCGTATTACACGCGCTTTTGGAGCAGTCAAGCGCTTTAAGGCTTCCATTGATCGTTCTGCTCGATACTCTTGGGCAAAGCCTAGGACAGCGTTAAGCAAAACTATTATCGCTATAACTAGCGCGTCATTAAATTCACCTAAAAAAGCCGAAATAGCGGTAGCAATCAACAAAATGATTACGAGAAAACTCTTAAATTGTCTAAGGAAAATTTCTAGAGGCGTTATCTTCTTTATTTCTCGTATCTCGTTTGGACCGATTTCTTCTAGTCGATGTTTAGCCTCCTCTTCGCTTAGGCCTTGCTGACCGGTTTTTAAAGCTTGTATGAGGTCTTCTACTTTCATGGCATGCCATTTTTGTCCGCCCAGAATGTCCATCATTAAGCATCAACTCACTTTATGCCTCTGAATATTCCCCCAAACTGGCAATCCTAGCATATTTTCTTAAGTTTTCTAGTTTTTTCCTAATTTTTTAGGTATCTTGTGAGACATTAAGGCTTCCATATATCTGTCACTTAATTTACGCATTTGACTTCAATAGCCGTTTTGGTTAAGAGTTTACTAAATAAAATTCAAATTTATTCCATGAGGTATAACATGGACCCTTTTTGACGCTGTAGATGTCACAGTTGTACATGGTATCTGAAAATTATTCTCTCCAACACTGCTGAAAGGCTAGTGACAAATTCATCGTGGCTTTGAAAGCTTCAGAGAAAACCTAGACTACCGGAATGACCACTGAAGTTTACACTTTTCCAACAGTTCAGCAAATACATTAATATTTTAATGTTGAAGATGTTTTCTCTTTGTCAAGGTTAATGAAATTGACAGGACCTATCGAGGATATTGTTATTTGGCTTTTCGCGGTCGCCGTTACGTATGGATATTTTGGCGCTTTTTTAATGAGTTTCCTAGGTAGCTTAATATTTTTCATTCCAATTCCCTATTGGTTGATTGTTATATGGCTAACTGCCCCTGTTTTTGGTTTGAATCCAACAATTTTGGCTTTAACAAGTGCGCTGGGTGCCACATGTGGAAAACTCGTAAGTTACTATATCGGGTTTTTTAGCAGAGGGGTTCTTAGCGAGAAAAGACAAAGGCAACTTGACTTTGCGAGGAAGGTTATGAACAAGTATGGGGCGATTGCCATATTCATTATGGCTGTTACACCAAGTCCAGATGATGTTCTTTATATTCCATTAGGGATGATGAAGTACAATCCACTCAATTTTCTTATTCTGTGCTTCGTTGGAAAGTTTTTGTTGACACTTATCATTACGTGGGGCGGTCGTTATTCGCTATCTTACATTCCTATGGCTTTTTCCGCCGCGGGTGGAATAGCTGGAATGATTATCACTCTAGGTTTCATCCTCCTAAGTGTATATGCAACGGTGAAAATTGACTGGGAGAAGATCTTCATGAAGTACGCGGCTAAAAAAGTAAAGCCCTCGTAGGATCTCAGAAAGAATGCAGGAGAAGTTGAAAAATTACTCAGTTATGGATAAAAGTACAGATGCCTTTCCGCTTGTTCTTAACTTATCTTTTTTCAAGTATTCTATCAGAATTTCAGTTTGGGGTTGAAACGTTTTCCAGTCTGGTTTTAGCAGGGCGCAGTCGCGTGGTTTATCCGATCCGTAGAATACCCAACAAGTATAGCTAATTTTCAGTTCATGCATAATCTCAAGAAGGTCTCTCATCCACCGAAGATTATGTTCTTCGAAGGCGGGTGTTCCAAATTCGCCGACTAAGATAGGTGCGACGTTGTTGGCTAAAATTGGTTCCCAATTGGATTTGATGTAGTCTCGGAGTAGTTGGTAACCACGTTCATAGTCTCCTTCTTTGTAGGCGTAGCTCCATTCCGTATGGGATAATGGGTAGGGATAAATATGCGGGCTATATACGATATTGGTTTCATTTATTGGATTTGTGTGCGCTCCTGCAATGTCCCATCCCCAGCCAACACCTTGAATAAAAATAAGAAGGTTGGGGTTCACTTTATGAATAGCCTTGGCAGCCTTTTCTGCCGTATTCTTCCATTTTATCCAATCAACGTCATGTGGTTCGTTAAACAAATCAAATCCAATAACAGTCGGCTCCTCTTTATATCGCTCAGCCAAGAATAACCACTGGCTGATCCATGCGGTTTCATTCCACGGGAAAGATTGTTGACCACGATGGTTAGGTCTGTGCATGTCAAGGATAACATAGATGTTTCGCTCTTTGCACCATTGAATTTGACGGTCAATTTTGCCTAGGTAGTCCTGGTTATAAATCCACTCCATAGTATATGGGATTCTGACTACGTTAACCCCCATCTCTCTCATTAGGTCATAATCAGATTCAATGATGTGGAATCCGCTGCGGGTGTATTCTAAACCCATTTTTGAAACGCCGCGAAGGTGCACTATGTTGCCAGAGCTATCTTTGATGTATCTGCCCTCAGTATGCAACCACTTAGATGGGACTTCGCTAACCTTTCCTTTCGAGTAAAAATAGGAGTAATATATTATCCCAGAAGCCAGAATTAACGATATGCACACTAGCGCAATTTGCACCTTAAGTTTGTATATCAATTTTTCACCTAGGCCCAGTGAATAGTAATTTTTGCATGATTCTTCCTTTTGATCATTAATAAAGTTCTTACTTGCGTTGGGGCATATACTTAGAATCCATGATGCGATACCGAATTCTATTTGAAAGTTGTTTCATGGTTATCCTAATATTACGGTTTCAACGTATAACAACGAAGTGAGGTATGTGGCGCATAGTTTCCACGAACTCTACGAACTGATGCCGAAAAAAGATTGCGGGTTGTGTAATAATCCTTCTTGTAGGACGATGGCGCGGAAAATTGCTACTGGGGATGCTAAGCCTGAGCAATGTGTCAACTTGATTCGACCAGAGTATCAAGAGAATCTCCAAAAAATTAAACAGTATTTGCAAGAGGGTGTGGAAATTGGGGCGAAGGGCACAATTGTTGTTGAAGAGACTGGGGTTACCTATATTCATCCTTGCATCAGCGAGGCTGGTCGTGTAGCTGCTGAAAGCAAACTTACTGCGGGTCCTGAAGGTCCGGTTGATTTGAAATTCGGTTTCTTCGACCCTATTGCCATGTGTTGGGCCTTAAATGCCAGTGGCTTATTTCGCGAGGTGAGATGTTCTCCAAGGTTGGGGGTAGCACGCGTTATCGTTGATGATAAGACCGTTATGGTTTTCCAAGATGGACGGATCAATGTGCGGCGTGCCAAGGACAAACAAGACGCAATCCAAACTATTAGACTAGTTTCTAGATCGCTCTGGGGCGCCATTATATGCTCATGTTGCGGTAACAGTGGCCTTGACTGTGGAAGTGGAGGCTGCGAGGAATGCTTGGGAAAGGTTTGTCCTGTTATTGGGGGTGGTCCGCCGGATCCCACAATTTCAAGTCGGGATATAACTCAAGCGACAACAGCCTCAACCATGTTTGACAGAGTCAAGTCCCTTGAGACTAGAGATTATTTCGATGAGGCGATACAAATTCTAGACAAAGGGTTTGAAAGCTTTCAATTTCTTAGCACCAAATTGCCCTTGGGAGTGATTGATAAATCTGGGATTCAAGAACTTGAGGGCAGGGTAGCGAGCATTAATCAGTTGGCTATCCGCTTCATTGTTGATACTCCTAAAATACAAGATGCAGCGATCGGTGTCATCTTAGGTGGCATAGCATTGGATTTGTCCAGAATGACTGAAGGTCTGAAAACCCTTACTAAGTACTTGGACAAACTGAAATCTTCTGATGTGCAAGAACTTTTCCTGAGTGCTGTTGACATAGCTGTCACAGGATATAAAGCATTGAGGACGATGGACTTTGCCCTATCCGATCGAGTTAAAGAGCAATACATGGCATTTCGTAAGAAATGGGCTGAAGGTTTCAGGACTACGCCAGACAAAGATGTATTCGTCGCCATCGAGAAAATAGCTACAAACGGATATTATATTGCGCGTTTATTAGCGAAACCTGTTCCAGTCTAGGTAGTGTTTGAAAATTTCTGCCGAGAAATCTGCTTAGCTATGTTAAAGGTTTCGGTTGCCTCCTCAATTGAAGCTACGCCAATGGCAACCGCTGAAATCCCTTTGTGGCTGAGAACAAATTCTAGCCCTTCTCTTGGCGGCAGTTGTCCAGCTGCCAACGGTTTTTTCGCAATATAAAATCGCTCAGCCTTCTTAACGGTGGCTAATGTTGATTCCTTTGCCTGCATGAATGTCCCAATTTTGTTTATGGGCAACATTATGACTGGAATATCCATTTTTGCCTCAAGGATTCTTGGCAGAGTTGGATATGTTCGATGAATCGCTACCCCCGGAATTGCCCCAATTGAGCGAATTTTTCTAATCCATTTTTCAATAATCGTGAAGTTTAAAGAGTCAGTTACTTCGCCATGGAGGAGAATTACCTCGGCTTCCAGTTCTTTTAGTCTTTGGAGCCCCTCATCTGGCTCCTCTGATGGGATTGTTCCGACGATTGCTAAGTCTATCCCAGTCTCTGTCTGCGCTTTTTCTACGGCCTTTGAAACAGAATTGTAAGCGATTAATTGGACTCCTGCTATTCCTAAGCGGATAACGTGGGCAATTAGATTCACGATGTTTTGAGGATTTACGACAAATTTTTCATAGTAGCTATAGGATCGATATCCAAATTGTCCAGCAGCAATGAAGGGGCTTGTTCCCAGTAAAACTCGCGGAATTTTTTTACCTTCAATCTTCATCAGTTGAACTTGGCAAATCGACTGGAACGGTCGAAGTGTCGCAATGTGAGTACTCATTTGGCACTACTAACCCGCGGGGCTGGTAATCGATTACCTAGGTATATCACATAAGATTTATTCTAAATTTACTTTTGACCTAACGATGTTTAATTTCGGCTGCGGTCAGAATTTAATAAACCTTATGAGGTTCATGCTAAGGAAGTTATTGGCGCGATGAACGATCTTAGATTTTAAATCAACAAGAACCAATCCCAAGTTGCGGATTACAAACTGCTTTTTGGTGTAATGAATAGCATCCTCAGCGAACCCATCATCTGAGACAATGGCCAGCCAAGTCCATTTAATCTCGTTTTCTTTCATGTATTTCATCGCTGCATCTATCGCTAATAGAATTTGGCTTGCGTTTACTTGGATTCCTGGTTTACCGCAGATAACTATTGTAGCAACTTCCCAGTTGGGATTAAGTAATCTTTCATAAAGCCTCGAGAATAGCCAGCCGCTAAAATGGGTATTCCCTCTTATTAAAAGATCAATTCTAACTCCATGAACATCAACATTACATTCTGATTTGTACCAACTGGCTATCATGAGATTTTTCATTATTCTCTTTCTTAGGGATTCAACGAATGATGCCTTATCGACCGCTTTCGGTGGGGTGAAAAACTTCCATTCCCCCGCTTATATTCATGCTACGTGGTTTCTATATATTTCTATAAAAAGGAAATTGCGGAGTGTCTGTCGCAGTTGTAGTTTAGTACATTCCACGATGAATTATGTCCTTCATAATGCGTCTCGGCGGTGAGGGAGGAATAAAATCCGGATAGCCAACCGGGATTATCGCCATCAATTCTACTTCGTTAGGGATTCCTAGCAGATTTTTGAGGGCTTGCTTGTCAAAAAATTTTCCGAGAATAGTATTTGAGAGGTCAATCCATGCGGTCCCCAGTCCTAGGGCGTGGGCGGCAAGCAACATATTCTGGATTGCAGCCGCAGTGTCAATTTCGTAAGATTCAGATTTAGCTGGATCTGCGCATACAATTATATGAATTGGGGCGACTTCTAGCTGAGCCCTAAGTGCATCCTTCATTTTTTCTATTTTTTCTTTGAATTGGATGGGGTCATCTACACGATCCGCATACTCCGATTTCGGAAGCTCTTCTGCTTCTCGTAAATACCCATTCACGTATAGCTCAGCAATTCTACGTCTGTCATCCCTGTCGTTTACGACTATGAATTCCCAAGGTTGCTTATTGGCTGCTGAAGGCGCCCAACGGGCAGCATCTATCATCATCATTAAAGGCTCGGATGAAACATCCTTAGATTTGAATTTCCTTATGGTTCTCCTTGTTTTTATAGCCTTGAAGACATCCATGAAATTCTCTCCATTGAAAATAGATTTGAATTCTCTTCCTAATTGCTTTTACAAGTAAAATTCTGCGATCAAAACTCCAATTAGCGGACGACTTCTTCAACATCTCTATACCATTGTTTTTTGTCGCCGATTTTAGCCCGCATCGTCCACCCCATGGATTTGGATTCTTTCTCGATTAGCGTTAAAAGTTTGTCAATTTTGGTGGTTACATCAGTTTTGTCAGTCTCGGCAAGAGAGTTATAGTGGGGAAGGAAGCTTTTGACTTTTTGCAGGTTCATTGTTACTGTTCTCCATAACCCCCAGTCATTCGCGCAAAGTTTTGCTAAATACTCCGCGTTCACGGTTTCTTTGTCTGAGTTCCCTACCTCGTGCTCCCTGAAAAGCATAATCGTATCAATGATGTCCTTCTCATTCAATTTTACTATCTGCATTTTTTCCAGCAACATATCCACGAGGGAAATTGTCGGGTAATCGATTTCAAGTCGACCTTTGAAATCCACATCGTGACACATTTCAAGTTTATCGAAGAAGACGTCTGATTGTCGATTGTTGATTGAATCGATAAAAATAAGTCTCTTCCCACCAAACAGCATTTTGATCATTCGGTCAGTTTGATATCCTAATCCCTCAAACAGTTTTTCAATATCCTTACGTTGCTGGCCATATGCCATGAAATCTATATCTGAGAGCACCCTGCCTAACGCCTCTTGAAGATGCCCGAAGGTTGGGCAATGGATTCTAAAGGCGATGGCACCCATCAGCCTTAATTTGATGCCTCTTTCCTTAGCAACTTCAAGAATACGACTTGCTTCTTTCATGAAATCTTCTTGAGGCGCATCCGGACGACTTGTCATTACAAGTTCACACCAAATAGACTACGTAGAAAATAACCATTATTCGCTGATATAAAAGACCTATTCTAACCCTCAACTTTCCAGTATCTTTCAACACCTTTCTCACTGAGGTCTATAATAAATCCTCTGAGGATCCCTTCCGTGTACTCTGAGCCAGGATTGAGAACTACGGTTTTACCAATTACATCCGATGCGAAAGACTCATGGATGTGTCCATGTAAGCCTAGCATCGGCTGTTTTTCTTCTTCAGCTTTTCTTATCGCCTTACCTCCCACATGTTCAAAAACCGGATCGCCGAGGATGTAGACTGGCTTTAATTTTTTGTCAAGTTTTGGAGCTAGGTCGAGTCGAGTATTATACGGAGGGCAATGCAAATTATAGATAGCCTTGCTATGATCTTTTATCTTTTCAACCTCTGCTTTGACCTTTTTATCTAATTCTTCTTCTGAGCATTCTCTTGGAGTGTTCCAAGGAGTTGGATTGACGTAGTCTAAACTAATCATTTCGTAATCATAGCATAGGTTTATCACTTTACCGAGCGGGTAAATAATGCCTCTATCTTCGTAGGATTTTATGACATCGTCAATTCCAAGTTCATCGTCGTTTCCTGGCATTACGAGGACAGTTTTTTCTTTCGTGTTTACCTTTTCGACGATAAACTCCATCCAACTCTTAATTCGGGCCCGCATCAAATCAATAAACAACTGGTCCAATTTCTTTGGATTTTTTTGTAATTCTAAAACATCTTCAGGTGCACATACGTAGGGATAATAACCAGTAAACCTAATTTTCTCTTCCATTTCATGAACTTCTGTTTCACTCCTTAACTTCCAGTCCCTTCCAAAAATTGAGCAAGCATATGTGCTGTCCTTCTGTTTTATTATCGGCACAATCGACTTGCCAGTTAGATCTCCGGATAGAATTAATATCTCTGCACCATGAACGAGTGGAACGTTAGCCCATTTCCTCCAAACTTGGTCGCTACCATGAACATCTGTGGCGAAATATATTCTCACCAATAAGCACTGTCCTCCAAACTACGTATCTTTTTCAAAAAAAGAAAGGAAGGATGGTTAATAATGTTTCGCTTATGCTGGTGGGACCTCAGCATATATAGACTTAACATCGATGCCCTTCTTAGTGTTGTATACATAGTATCCAACGAAGATAATGGCGCCAAGCATCATCCACATAGCCTGCGTGAACATATCACGCATGCTCAGCCACGTTGCACAGACCAGCCAGAAATAGAAGTTAAGCCCGAAGCCAACTAAGCCGCAGATGGTCAACACCGGAATGCCGCCGACTTCGATCTTAAATCCCTTTTCATACACATCCCTACGTATATATGGCGTCACTGCAGCGGCGAGACAGCCAAATGACACGAGCACCTGGTACAACATTGTGGTGTCCATGGCTGCTATATAAGCTCCTGCAACTCCTAACTCAAGGAAGTAGCAGAGGACTATAGCTATTGCGCCCCCGATGATGGTTAATGTGTTTGCCCAGTATGGAGTGTGGAATCGTGCGTCTACGGCGGCGAATGTTTCAGGGAAGAATCGGTCGAAGGACCAGGAGAAAATCAATCTCGAGCAAACAACGAAGAAGGCTGGGATGTCGTTCATCAGCCATATTGCCGCTGTTGTTGCAACGAATAGTTGAAGCGCCACATTACCTGGAGCTAGCGCTGCAGCGAAGGTCGGTAGATATCGTGGTGGTGGGTATGCGATGAATGTTTGTAGATCGGTCATGAAGTTCTTGTGAACGAAGCAGTACAGAGGTATGAAGTCACCGTACGCCTTGTACACGAGTGCTGAACATCCAACATAGTACCCTATGATGCAGACGGTTCCAAGTATCATTGCAATGACCATGCTTCTACTTGGGTTCTTGATTTCACCGCCGACATATGCAGCGGCTGTGAACCCAATGTATGCCCAGATTGCTGCCACTCCAGCCGTCATGGTAGCATCCATACTAAATGGGGCTATTGGAAATGCCGGGTGTGCTTGGTTAGCATAAGCCAGTGCAACTATCTTATCCCATGATCCAGCTCCCCAAGTTGCGTCCCAAAGGGGTTGAGCCGCCACTGGGGCTCCTGCAGCACTGAGTAAGAAAATTGTAGCGAAACTACCAACAGCGGGGATAACCAGCAATGTATTTACTATCCAGCCGTACGACCTCATTCCAAAGTATGCCAAACCTGCAAAGATGATCAATAGTATAAATCCACCGACAAGCATCGTGGGGACGTCAGACGCCATTGTGGCTCCCAGTGTCAGCCATGCCATATTTCCAGTCGCGCTACCAGCTATAATGAGGCAGAGACCCCAAACTGCAATATCGTAGAAACAGATAATGCCAAGCGACAGTACCTCGGTAAACCAGAATCCCCAACTTGATAGGAAGCCAATAGCTGGATTTAGAGCTCTTGAAATATAGATGTAGTCCCCGCCAGTGCGAGGCATGCTAACTGCCAACAAAGTGTAACATATCGCCGTCAAGATTACGGGAACGGCTACGATGGCAAATGCGAGTGGTACGTTGGCTCCGGGATTATTGTACGAAGCTTCAATCATTAGCCTGTTGATGCCGCCACCGATGGTATGACATAGGCAGAGCGACATTGCGGTGAATGGTCCTACTTCTCTGACTAGCCCTGAAGCCCTTCTGACAAATATGGTTGGTTTGACTTCTTCTGTCATTTTTTCCTTTCCTCTCTCCCTTTTAAATGAGTTATATTTAACAAATAACCAAAGTATTTAGTTTTTTGGTGTCTTATGTATATATTGGAGGATGGGCTATGGGTCCATGGTCGCTAGCGATACGGAAGGGTAAGCCTGAGTTAACTGATCTTGTTCATTTTATTGGTGTGCTTGATGGCTTTCGGGTCGGTCGAAGTGTGAAACTAAGAGACCTCGACCGGTATACGAAGAAATTACATTTAACGGATATGGGGAGAGCTTGGAAGTCTCTTCGGCGCGATTTGGATGCTATTGCAAACTTGCCTTCTTATTCTCCTCGTATGTTATCTTATGTTAACCTTTTAGTTTTCCTTCGTTTTCTAATGGGCATTAGTTTCACGTCGTTAATCGCTTTTTCTTTACTGGTTTTTGGTGGAAGATTAGAACTTGAGCAGCCGCCGTTTACTTTCCCAAATATTTTCGTTGGTTTGCTCGCCTTTGCAAACATTGTTCTAGTCGTTCGGTTTTTTGTTAGAGAAAAGGTTAGGGGCTTTTACGAGAGTTCGGTAAGCAGATATCGGGGTAAAATAGCTCATTTAAGGGAAGTCAATCAGGTTTTAATTAACCAACTCATCGAAAAAATTCGTAAGGCTAATGAAAACCCCAAGAAGTACAAGTTAACCCTTTACAATGTTGACTATGAGGGGATTAAAGTTTTGAAGAAGCCGGGTTGGTGGCGGGAACATTATGTTGCAATTCCGATAGTAGGTAAAGCTGATTGACTCCGAGTTGAATTAGGCAGGTTTTAATAAGTTGCTTGTAGGCGCTAGTTTTTGGGGGTTATTTAACTTTCCTACTTACTATTGCAAACAACAATGCGGATATCAATATCGCGACAAAAGTAAACTCATCTATGATTAAGTTATAGAAGGAATGGGCCAAAACAGCCCCTATGAAGCTTGCAACAATAAATAAACTTGAGCGACCCTCAGCAACCTTCTTGCCAACTCCATATCCAACTAAACCTGTGGAACCTGCGTGAAAGAAAGTTGCAGAAAAAGCCCTCCAAAGACTAGTCAGCAACCATTGTGTAAACCCTCCGGAAAATAGAGCTGATGCTTCAAAAAGGAGGTTCTCTGCGGCGGAAAATCCCAGACCTGAGGCAGACCCGTAAACTATGCCATCCTCAGCTCTACTAATAACACCGTGTCCACGGAGCCTCAGAACACCCATCGGTTTTAAGCCTTCCTCAACTAGAGGCGCCACGATTAAGGTTGAAATTTCGGTTGGTTTCAGATCTAAAAAACTGAAGCCTACCCATCGAATAATCATAGAACTAGCCACTTCAATGATTAAGGCTAGTACAGAGCAGACCACCGCGCCATAGACAAACGTTGAAAAGACTGTTCTAAATCGTGCACGCCCAAAGTGCTCGCGGCGCCAAACATAAAATAGTAAACAGAGCGAAGGTGCGAAAGCAGCTACGAGAAAGGCGATAATAAATTCCTGTGGAGTCATGCGCTTTTCAGCACTTATTTAGTTTGAGAGGCATAAATTAGCTTATGAGGCGTTTGACAAGGTTTTCGGGGTTTTTCTTTATAACTTCTAGGGCTTCTGACTCATTTAACCCCGACCCCAGGGCGATTTGAAATGCCTGCTCTTGGGAAATGAATTCCGTCGGTTCGTGGAGGTCAGTATTTAGGACCATTTTTGCCTTCGTCTTTTTTGCGATTTTCACTATGTGTCCGTTAGTGAGGCAGTGTCCCTCTCTGGCAGATAATTCGATGTAGATGTTATTTTTTGCGGCTAGGGTTGCGTCAACTTCACTTAACAAGCCAGGATGGGCAAGGATGTCAACTTCTTCGCAAATTACTGCCGCGTGGTTCGTTCCATGTTGTACTGGCTCAACTAGGGTTTCTCCGTGGACCACGATGAGTTCTACTCCGAGTTGCTTTGCACGGCGGGCTAATCCGTTAATGCTCCGCAGCGGGACGTGGGTTAATTCCACGCCAGGTATAAGCTGCACTGACGAATGTTTTTTCAATTCATTAGCAGCGGTAATTAATCTTGGAACAATGAATTCCAAATTTGAGGCGTCAGCATGATCGGTAATCGCCACCGCACTATAACCCAAGGCTTCTGCTCTTCGAACAATCTCACTAGGTAAGAGAACGCCATCACTGAATAGGGAATGAATATGCAATTCAATTCTATTTCCAAGCTTCATCAAATCAAGTCCTCAGGATGGTTTTCAATGCTTTGATGAAACGTTCATTTTCTTCTTTTAAGCCTATACTTACGCGAATATAGTCTCCTTCGAGGCCCCTCGCATCAGCGCAATCTTTTACTATTACGCCTCGTTCGAGAAGTGCATCGGCAATTTCTGTGGAATTGCGGTTAGATGCTGATAAGTCAATTAAGATGAAATTAGCTTCGGAAGGAAAGGCTCGTATTTTTCCGATTTTCGCTAACTCTGAATATACGTATTTTTTTCCCTTCTTTATCAATGCTCTAGTTTTTATAGCATGCTGGCTGTCATCTAACGCAGCGATAGCCGCTCTTTCTGCTAGGAGGCTTACATTGAAAGGTAATCTGACGCTATCAAGGTAATTTATTACTTCTGAACATGCGAGGGCATAGCCAACTCTTAATCCGGCCAATCCGAAAAACTTTGAAAACGTCTTCAATATGATGACATTTTCGTATTTCTGAACTAGTGGAATGAGTGTTCTCGCTGAAAACTCGGCATACGCTTCATCAATGACTAGTAGCTTACCTGTTTGGGCGAGTTCTTCTGCATCGTCTTCTGTTATAGCACTTCCAGTTGGGTTGTTAGGGCTGCAAATAAAAATTAACTTTGTACGTTGTGAGATTGCATGTTTGATACCTTTAATATCCCAGTAGAATTTTTTTTGCATTGGGACGAAAGTAGGTCTCCCCTCTGCTAGTTTCAAAAGTTTTTCATAAACCTCGAAAGTTGGAACAGAGATTATCGCTTCATCGCCTGGATTCACGAAAGTCTTAATCAGCAGGTCTATAGCTTCGTCGGAACCGCCTCCGACGACTACGTTCTCAGGTTTAAGTGAAACATACTTGGCGATCTTCTGACGTAACTCTACGTAACTAGGATTAGGATACCTGTTTACCATAGCCGCGGTATCGCTAATTGCTTGAACAGTTTTGGGAGATGGTCCTAAGGGATTTTCATTGGCATGCATTCTGATTACGTCTTTCCTCATGGGCATTGGCGGCTTGCATACGCGAAAATAGGGTTTGGCTTCTTTTGCAGAATGCCTAACGTAACTCTTAATCTCGGTCAACGGCAATCCTCCAAGATATAGTAGCTAGTGTTTGTAATTAGTAGCCTATAGATTGCGGAGTTTTAAAAGTGAAGTGCTTAAAAGGGTCTCTTTAGATTTACGAGGAGTTTAACATCCTCTTAAATATAGTTCAACTAACTTTGCTAATGCTTTCTCGTAGATTTTGACGCTCTCTGCAACTTCTGAGATTGCGACATGCTCGTTAGGGGCGTGGTCGAGGTGTGAATCTCCAGGGCCATAGGTGACTACTGGTATTTTTAACTGGTTTCCCAATATGTTCATGTCCCCTGTTCCAGTCTTTCGTAGTAGCCGGGCTGGCTTTCCTGTAGTCTCTCTAATCGCCCAAGTTAAGGCATGAACTAGTTTCGATTTTCCATCTGTTTCAAACGGTTCATTTTGGTCTAAAATTTTTAGAGTTACGTTGACTTCGGGGTTTGCTGAATGGAACTGTTGTAGAACATGCTGAGCTTCATTTATTATGTCCTTACACTTTAACGGAGGGGGCACTCTGATGTCGATGTGGATTTCGCATGTGCCAGGGATTATATTAAAGCTGGTCCCTCCTTTGATTTTTGTTGGGCTAGCTGTAACGGAGTAAAATGGACTTTTCCCAATCATTTTGTCGGATAGAGAGGCTTTGAGGGTTTTCCAAGCTTCAAATGCTTTTTCAATTGCGTTTGTATACATCCATGGGGCACTAGAGTGTCCTGACTGTGTTTGGCATGTAATTTTGAAGTGCAGGCTTCCCTTATATCCGATGGTAACGTTTTCGACTCCGCTGGGTTCTCCAAATATTGCGTAATGAATAGAAGATTTCTTTTTCACGAAGTGTTTAATCCCTCTGCTATTTCTCTCCTCGTCGATAACTCCTGTAACGAGCACTTCACCTTGGGAG
>Ga0315309_1000645_pt1 | contig 21167 bp, 25 predicted proteins | sample TDP4_MG_FD_203080 | JGI IMG/M metagenome (GOLD analysis project Ga0315309, IMG submission 203080) | Freshwater sediment microbial communities from Lake Towuti, South Sulawesi, Indonesia - TDP4 | ecosystem: Environmental > Aquatic > Freshwater > Lake > Sediment | place: Indonesia: South Sulawesi... | reverse complement strand
AGGTATAGTGAAGATCAATCCTTTGAAATGTATCGGTTGCCAAGCTTGCAACTTTGCTTGTCCGCTTTCCATTCCGTGGTTTGATGCTGATAGAAGAGTTTCTGTGAAATGTGACTTGTGCGATGGCGAACCCGAATGTGTGAAATTCTGCTCGACAAGAGCTTTACGCTACGTAGGTCGTGATGAAGCGACGAAATTAGTGAGGGACATTTACAATCCTCCGGTGGCAAAGCGTTGACTGCGGAGATATTAATCTCAGCAATCATTCTGCCGATGATAGGATCGTTCGTTGTTGTTCTACTGACTAAAACATCCTATCGAATCAGAGCTCTTTTCTCGTTAACGATAGCGGCTATCACGTTCTGTCTTGTACTCTTGGCAGCTTCAAAGGTTTGGGCAACGGGAGCTCTTGTCGTCAGAGCCGACTGGATGTCAGAGCTTGGCATCGGTCTAGTGCTATATGCAGATCCCTTAGCGGTCTTCTTCAGTCTCATCGCCTCGTTCTTCGGGATGATAGCCCTACTGTACTCCTTCCGAGACATGATGCATGAAGCAGGGACGTCAAGGTACTATGCACTGATGTTGCTTTTCTTGTCCTCTATGATCGGTCTTGTTATGGCTGGAAACTTCTTGGTCTTGTATGCTTTTTGGGAACTGGTAGGATTGTGTTCGTACAGCCTAATCGGATTCTACAAGGAAAAGCGAGAGAGTAACAGGGCCTCGTTTAAGGCGTTGTTCATCACTCGGACTTTTGGGATATGTTTGCTGCTTGGCGCCGTAATCCTCTTCATCCTTACCGGAAGCTTTGATTTTCCGGTTGTCTTCCAGAAGCTTCAAGCCGCCGGGTCCGGTAGCACAATAACACTCGCGCTAGCTCTCTTCATCTTGGCCTCGATGGCTAAATCAGTGCAGGTTCCTCTTCACACTTGGCTGCCGGATGCAACGGTCGCGCCTTCGGCAGTGACCTCGTTTCTTCATGCGGCAGCAATGGTCAAGGCTGGAGTCTACCTGATTTCACGGATCTACCCGGTCACCCAGCTGGTTGACACAGGGCCATACCTGAACTTTACGGTGGCGTCCATCGGCACAGCAACGCTGACTCTGTGTACAATGGCGGCATGGGCTCAGTATGATGTGAAGAGAGTTCTCGCATTCTCGACAGCAAGCCAGATTGGATACATGTTTCTGGGAATGGGTATAGGAACAGGTTTCGGATCTATAGGGGGGCTCTTTCACTGCCTTAATCATGCGGTTTTTAAAGGTCTTTTGTTTCTTTGCGCTGGCTGCTTGATCTATACAACTGGAACCAAGAATCTTGACGAGATGGGTGGACTGGCCCGAAGAATGCCTGTAACAGCCGGCGCTATGGTTATTGGGGCTCTGTCGGTAGTTGGAGTGCCTCCGTTCAACGGCTTCGCCAGCAAATTGATGATCTACGAGGCTGCATTGGAGCGAGGAATGGATATCGGAGGCGCTCTCGGAGCCGCCTATGTTGTGTACTGCGCTCTCGCCCTATTCGCAAGTGCGGTGACGCTCGCCTACTTCATGAAGATGATCAGTTCAGCTTTCTTCGGTAGAACCCCGAAGAGCTTGCAAAATGTCAAAGAGGTTCCCCGCTCCATGCAGATTCCCCTAGTGGTTCTCTCAGCTCTGTGCTTAGTTTTCGGCGTATACCCACAAGGAATATTGAGTCTTCTTGTCAATCCGGGAGTATCAGCCGTTACGGGACAGTTGCCATCTGAATTGAACCGCGCCATAACGAGTTTGGGCTATCGAACCGGAATCGGATTCTATGAGGCAACAGGATTAACTTTGATGATCCTGGCATGCATTTCAGCTGGTCTATTGATCTACAGGGTGACTGCGAAACCGAGACCATCCGAGTTGACAAAGGACAAGTATGAAGTGTTCACAGGAGGCGAACTGGAAGCGCCTTACCTTGACGTCGAAAGAACCAGAGTAGAATCCAAAACGTTCACATACGCTCCTGAAAGAACTCTAGGAGGACTCTACAACATTATGTGGCTCGGCGGAGTAGATCTGCTGTATTACGGTTTCGCGCACAGAGTGCAGAAGGCATGCGACAAGCTTAGCGCACGCATAACCACCCGTCTGGGCATAGTACTTAGCGCAATTGTAGTTTCAGGATCTGGTTTTATTAGCTCCTCCTATCCGGGGGCGTTGCTGATGATTCTGGGCACGATCACAGCTCTGTCCCAAAGGAATGCAAAGCGTTTACTGATCTGCGCCTCGGTCACACAAATTGGATGGGTTGCGTTGGAAATTGCATTCGGATCTAGAGAGGGGATTAGTGAGGGCCTCTTCCACCTGTTGAACTACGCTGTTTTCGGGTTGCTTCTCACTCTCTCATTATGGTCAGTGACACGGAAAGTGGGAACAAGCAACATCTCGAATCTCGGCGGCCTTTCGAGCCGCATGCCTATCGCCGCTTTAGCTTTCATATTCGGCGGGCTCTCCATGTCAGGAGTCCCTCCCTTCGGCGGGTGGCGGAATGAGTTCTACTTCATTATGTCTACTCTCGGGAGCGGTCGTTTCGAGTTGGCAGCGATTGGGGTTGTGGTTAGCGTCCTGACTCTGGCGTACGTCCTGAGGACATTCAACGAAATTTTCCTCGGCGAACTTCCAGAAAAGCATAGAGAATTGAAAGGGGCTTCGACAATCGAGACAGCTGCGATGATAATTCTCATCGCCATATCGATTTTGGTAGGCATCGCACCTCAGTCATTTATGCTACACATAACAGAACTTGCAAGTCTTGTCTCGCCGTAGGAGCAAAGAGAAATGGACAAAGAAATCGTTGCCAAATTGAGAGAACATCTCAAAGAGGCCTTCATCGAAGCGACTACCCCCCGCGCGAGAAGATTGACAGTCTCAGTGTCTAAGGAAGGCATATTGAGAGCTGCAGAGACACTCTGCCGAGAGTATGACGCACGACTCATAACGATTTCTGCGACCGACCTAGGGCTAGACCTTCAGCTACTCTATCATTTGAGCCTTCCGAAACTGCTTGTCAATTTGAAGACAATTGTACCTAAAGAGGACTTGAGAATAGCCTCCTTGACTCCAAGTATCTTCGGAGCAAACTGGATAGAACGGGAAGTCCATGATCTCTTCGGAGTCGAGTTTGAGGGCCATCCAGACCCCAGACGGCTCATACTATCTTACGAATGGCCAAGAGACAATACGCCTCTAAAAGGCCCTAGAAGAGGTTTAGCCTCAGAGTTCCAGAAGCCAACGATGGAGAACTTGCTCTCAACGGGACAGATCTTCCCGATGTCATCGATGGCGAAGAGACAACGCGTAAAGATGAAGATACCCGAGGTACTACCGACGACGATCGCCAACCCCGAAGCCCTAGAGGAACTACACACAGTGGTGAAGGGCGTCGGTTTCGACGGAAAAGTCGGATACGACTGGAAGACCAAGAAGATGAGGTACTAGAATCAATGAAGCAATATGCGATGCTCTGGGGTTGCACAGTTCAGACGCGACTGCCAAGCATTGAAGCAGCGACGAGGAGGATGCTTGATGTGCTTGGCGTTAGTGTGCGAGATCTGGAAGGAGCTTCCTGCTGCCCGGAGCCCTACACCTCAGCTTTGATTGGTAGAGAGCTTTGGTACGCTCTAGCGGCTCGCAATATCTCACTCGCCGAGGCTCGAAATCTTGAGCTAACGACTATCTGCAATGGCTGTTACGATACGCTCTTCGAAGTCAACGAAACTTTGAAGCAAGATGACTCCCTACGTGAGAGAATAAATTCAACTCTTCTGAGAATTGGCAAAGAGTTCAAGGGGTCTTCAGAGATAAGGCATATTGTCGAGGTGCTCGATGAAGACGTTGGGCTGGACCATATTGCAGCCTCTGTAAGGAGACCCTTGTCGAATTTGAGAGCGGCTCTTCATCCCGGTTGTCACCTATACAGGTCGAAGACCGTCGAAGACTACGACAGAAAGCCGAAGATCTTCGAGAACCTCGTCCGTCTTACAGGTGTGCAGCTCGTAGATTACGGGCTTGAGAAGATGTGTTGCGGCTACCCTCAGAGGCAGGCCGATGAAGAAATGTCGCTTAAGGCAACTCTGGCGACGAAACTTCAGAGAATACAAGAGAGCCAAGCTGACTGCCTCGTGGTGGTTTGCCCTGGGTGCTGTGTTCAGTTTGAATATGGACAGATAGAGTTGAGACAGAGGTACAATCTCGATTTCGGAGTCCCTGTCCTGCATTTGGCTGAGTTGATGGCAGTTGCCGTAGGGATATCCGCTGGTGAGATGGGTTTGGAGACACATCGCAGCCCCGTCGGCAAGATAACAGCTAAACTGGGAGGTCAATGATATGCCAGTAGCGCTTCCGATTGGACCCTATCACCCGGCATTAAAGGAGAACACATACTTCAGGCTTGAGGTGGAGGGCGAACGGATAGTAAACGCTGATTTGAAGATAGGGTATAACCATAGAGGGATAGAGTGGCTAGCTGCGAGGAGGACTTATCATCAAGACATATTCCTGTGCGAGCGTGTGTGCGGAATCTGTTCCAATGCCCATTCTACATGCTTCTGCCAGACGGTGGAGGATCTCGCTCACATAGATGTGCCTGACCGCGCCAAGTATCTCCGTGTGATAGTGGCAGAGCTGGAACGCCTACACAGTCACTTTCTCTGGTTTGGTGTCGCAATGCATGTAATAGGGTTCGACACGGCTTTCATGCACATGTGGAAAGACCGCGAGATAATCATGAGGATCATAGAGTCGATAGCCGGAAAGCGCGTAAATTACGGGTTCAACACCATCGGAGGAACGAGACGCGACTTCACACCAAGCATCGTCAAATCGATTGAGGACGGCACAAATGCTATTGAGAAGGCTGCTGACAGAATTAGGAACACTGTCACAAGAGACAGACTTGTTAGGAAACGAGCTCTTGACATCGGCTACCTAAGCGTCGAAGACGCTAAAAGAATTAGCGTCGTAGGCCCGACCGCGAGAGCTTCAGCAATTAGTGTCGACATAAGAAGAGACGACCCTTACGCGGCTTACTCTGGACTGGATTGGAATGTAATCGTTCGAGATGAAGGGGACGCCCTCGCAAGAGTTGTCGTAAGGCTTTTCGAAATCTACGAGTCAATACGACTTATCAGACAAGCCCTAAAATCCCTCCCGAGCGGCCCTGTATCAACTGACATTAGCCAGTTAGAGTTTCCGGTTTCTGAAGCCTGCGATAGGGTTGAGGCTCCACGCGGAGAGCTCTTCTACTTCATGAAGTCAAACGGCACGAATATTCCTGAGAGGGTGAAGATCAGAACCCCCTCATATATGAATAATGCAGCCCTAACGACAATGCTGATTGGCAATTCGACGGCAGATGCGCCTCTCATAATAGCCAGCATAGATCCCTGCTACTCTTGTACAGACAGAGTTGCTATTGTTAACGTAAGAAATAATGAGACTACCTACGTCACCATGGAAGAACTCTCCAGGAAGAAGACACATTGATGCCCAGCATTATATCCAGTGCAGCTTTCTACGTCCTACAACCCGTTTTCGGATTCATATTCGGAGCCCTCTTCTACTGGGTCTTTAGAAAGGTTCGAGCTAGACTTCAAGCTAGAAGAGGGCCCCCTTGGTATCAAACGTTCGCTGACGTGACGAAACTATTATTTAAGGAGAGTATAACTCCTCTAATCGCGGACAAGACTATCTTTTATCTCGCCCCATCGCTTGCGTTCACAGGATATCTGGTGGCGCTGCTCCAACTGCCGATCGGCAATGTATACCCGCCTTTCGCAGGAGACTTGATCGTTATCCTGATATTTCTCACTCTCCCCGGAGTCGCAGTTATCCTTGGAGGATCCGGTTCCGGTTCACCCTACGGAGCCATAGGGTCGAGCAGGGAAACTGCCCTGCTTGTAGCAAGCGAGATTCCCTTTGTAATCTCAGCGCTCGTTACAGGGGTCCAAGTCAAGTCCATGAATATCCTTAGAATCGTAGACGCCCAAAACGAATTCGGACCTATGGCGTTCCATTATCCACTCGCAACGGTCGCTTTCTTTATGTGCATGCTTCTCAAACTGGGGCGCAAGCCATTTGACATCCCGGACGCAGAAGTCGAGATAATTGCAGGACCTTACACTGAGTATTCAGGTTCCCTGTTGGGCGTATTTGAGATATCGAATGCCTTGAGATGGTTCGTTATCCCAGCTCTTGCCGTTAACTTATTTTTCGCAGGAGGCTTAGCCAACCTCTTCGTGTTTCTCATACTCTGTCTCATCGTAGTAGCCTTAATCTCATTCCTTGACGCCCAGAATTCTAGATATAGGATTGACCAAGCATTCACCTTTCTCTTAACATGGGCGACATTGTTAGCAGTCATCGACCTTGTAAGAGCATCAACGGGGTGGGCGCTCTGGTGAACACGCAGACAATTATTGAGAGCATTCGCGGATTGATCAGTCCGAAGACGCTACCGTACCCACGTCAACCTTCCCTTCCTCCAGAAGGTTTCCGAGGAAAGCCCGAATTCGACGCTCAGAAATGTGTCGGTTGCGGCGCTTGCGCTCAGACGTGTCCGACGGGAGCGATAAGTATTACCGACGGGCTCGCAAGATCTGTCCGCGTCTGGTACGGAAAATGCAGTTTCTGTGGACGCTGCCAAGATGTATGCCCAGAGGAGGCAGTACGTCTAACGAGTGCATACGAACTAGCTGTATTCGACAAGAATAACGCGAGCGCCGACATCGAAATTGAATTTGAGTCTTGTTCAAGCTGCGGGAAGAAATTCTTTCCAGCTCCGCAACTAGAGAGGTCATTTGAAAGAATGAAACAGATTCTTGAAAAGCGCAACATTTCACATGAGGAGCTTCGTTTACTTGACGGAGTTTGCCCTTTATGTCGCCAACGACCTGAAGAATTCTCAAAAAGGAAGCTCTTTCTCCTAAACTTCGGGTGAGACCCATGCCGAAAGGAATCGTGTCCAAGCTTAGACAGAAATCCCCCTGGGTGATGCATGTCCCGTGCGGTGGCTGCAACGGATGCGATATCGAAGTTGTGGCAGCTCTAACACCGTTGTATGACCTTGAACGTTTTGGTACGTTGCAGAAAGGTTCACCTCGGCACGCGGACATTCTCGCAGTAACGGGACCGGTGACTGTTCAAGTGAAGGAGAGACTGAGGAGGGTGTACGCACTCGTTCCGAATCCCAAGATCGTCATGGCGATCGGGTCATGCGCAATCTCAGGTGAAGTTTTCGCAGATGGATACGCTTTCGCTGGACCGCTGGATCAGATAATCCCAGTTGACATATATGTTCCGGGATGCCCGCCGAGACCCGAAGCAATTATTCACGGCGTTGCGCAAGCTTTGACCAAACTATAAGCGCCTCCGCATTCATTTTCAGTCTCTTGAAAAAGCATATACCAACGAACCATAGTATATACACGCCAAGTGCTCGCCCATGGAAAATCGAAAGGTTGTGAAGCTCGGAAGGTCAACCCTTGTTGTTTCACTGCCGAAATACTGGGTCAAACTTGCCGGACTTAATAGTGGGGACGTCGTATCTCTCGTATCGCAGAAAGATGGCTCACTGGCGCTTTATTCTAAGGATATTAGGCAAGAGGACCAACGTGAAATAGTGCTTTATATAGACCCTGGCGAATCTGAAGGGATACTGACAAGAAAGATTGTCGCGTGTTATCTGAACGGATACTCGACCATTAGACTATGCTCTACAAAGATGTTCACTCTCGAACAACAACATGTGATTAGAGCAGTCAGCGGCAAAATCTATTTGAGAATAATTGAAGCTCACTCTCGTGAGGTTCTTCTTCAAAGTCTCACCGACTTGTCAAAGGTGCCCGTGGACAAGGGTGTACAGCGAACGCACTTCATAACAGCCTCGATGCTTCAGGATGCATTGAAGGCACTTGAGGAGAAGAACGGTGAACTCGCTAATATCGTGTGCTCACTTGACGATGATGTGGACCAGTTTTCTATTCTTCTTCTTCGTCTAATCCGAAGTGCAGCACTAAATTTGACGCTGGCAAACGTTATGGGACTTGAACCTATCGACTGCCTTGAGTATCAGACAGTGATCCACAGAATTGAACATGTTGCAGATCAAGCCGTAGTGATCGCCCGAAACATACCGTCATTAAGCGACAGGGCTGTGTCAAAGTCGCTCTTGGAACTCGTTCTGACGATAGGCTACGAGTCGTATAGAGTATACGACAAAGCTGTCAAGGCCTTCCTAAATCGCGACCTTGTATCAGCCAACGAGGTAATCGACCTTCAAGCCAAGATCAACGAGTTGGATCAAAAGGCTGCCAGGTTTCTCATCGCTGAGGAACGGAGCATAGATATAGCCTGCGCCATAAGCAGCATTAGAGAAAGTATCAAGAGGATAGCCGAATTCGGGAAAGACATAGCGAAGACAGCGATAGATCGCGCGATGTATATGACTGAGAAAGATCAGTTTGAAGGTCTACGAAAACCTATCGTAAAACTTCCCAAGGCTGAAAAGAAATAGTCCATGGAAGGCCAGAAATTCGTTCTAGAATACTGGATTTTCTCGACCTATGCTTTCCTCGAATTCTTTAAGAGTTATGTAGTCATACATTTGGATCGAACAGTTCTCAATGCATTTCATGTTGCACTTTCTTCGGTTCCTCTTGGTATCTTCCTCGTATTTCGGGCAATGCTCCAAGAGGATCTTCTTGAGATCGAGCGAATCCAATCCGTGAAGATGTTCAACTTTCTCATTCGGGTGCTTCACAAAAACTTCGTACACGGGTTTCTCCCTAGTACCGTATATCCTTACGGTGACGTACCCACACTTCGGGCCTACCCCAAAGAGTTCCCTTATCGTTGAACCAAATATCTGCCTGTAAGCGCTTTCTCCCCATCCTTTCTTCTGAGAAGGTATACCAGCTGTCGGAGTGTCCTCGACTCGCTCCATTTCTCCCAACTCCGCTACAAGGTTCCGGCGGATCGAATATATGTCTTGTCGATATACGTACTAAAGCGACATATGCCGCATAGCTGCGTCGCCATGGCAGGCAATTCGTATATGCAATATATGTAAGATTTCAGAGCGGCGAAGCCCGCTTCTAGTAAGGGTGATGGGAAGTTTTACATATGTCAATGGTTTATCTACAGCAACGACTTCCGCGGAAGTGGAAGAGGATGATCATAACAATTCAGAAACCTTTCGACAAGATACTTGAAATGACGAAGGGCTTCAACAACCTATTCCTCATCGGATGCGGAATCTGCGCGACCGAGTGCCAGACAGGAGGCGAAACAGAAGTGAAAGCGATGATCGAAAGACTCAAGGAAGCGGGAAAAACTGTCACCGGATATGCCGTCATCGAGTCTGTTTGCGATGAAAGGCAAACAAGACTTGAGCTAAGAAAGAATGAAGAAGCTTTAGCGAAGGCAGATGCACTGCTGATAATGTCTTGCGGAACTGCTGTTCAAGTCGCAACTGACCTGTCAAAGAAAGTATGCGTACCGGGATGTGACACCGAATTCATCGGAATGATTGAGAGGATCGGAAGGTTCTACGAAAGATGCAGGGCGTGCGGCGACTGCATACTATTCGAAACAGGAGGGATATGTCCAATCGCAAGATGTGGGAAGGGCATGTTGAACGGCCCGTGCGGAGGCCAATCCAAAGGCAAGTGTGAGGTAGGCGGATGGAAGAAAGATTGTGCCTGGGTTCTAATCTATAATAGGCTGAAAGAGTTGGATAAGCTCGACGAGTTTCGACGGTACCGGCCGCCAAAGGACTACTCTCTAATTGCTTCAGCAAGGGAGGTTGTTTACAGATGACAACTGAACCATTCAGCGAGCTGATGAAAGAAATCAGAGAAGGAAGATTTGTCTTCACTGGTGAAATAGAACCTGTCAAGACAACAAATTTACATGAAGTTCTGGAAACGGCCAAGATCCTGAAAGGGCACGTTGTGGCTGCAAACGTCACCGACAACCCGACAGCGTTTGCATACATGAATGCTCTAGTGCCGTCGTATATGATTCAAAGAGAAGTCGGACTCGAAGCGGTATATCAGATGACTGTCAGAGATCGAAATAGGCTAGCGCTAACATCGGATCTCTTGGCTGCAGCTGCCCTGGGAATAAAGAACGTTCTAGCACTATCTGGAGATCACACGACGGTTGGTGATGATCCTAGAGCGAAGCCTGTTTACGACTTGGATTCGGCCCAGTTGGTGGAACTGGTAAGGAAGATGGTGAACGAAGGGGTCGACCTAAAAGGGAACAAGGTAATAGACCCGCCGAAGTTTCACGTCGGCATCGCTGCCAACCCCAACGCCGATCCTCTCGAGCCCGAGATACTAAAGATTGAAAGGAAAGTGAAGCTTGGGGCGGACTTCATTCAAACTCAAGCTGTGTATGATGTGGAATTGGCAAAGCGCTTCATGGATGGTGCAGCATACTTGGGCAAACCCGTCTTGATCGGGATCGCTCCTTTCAAGTCAATGGCAATGATGGAGTGGATGGTTAAATTCGTCCCTGGAATACTTGTTCCAGAGGAGATTCAAACACGACTTAGAAAAGCCAAAGAAAGAGGCGGGAAGGAAGAGGTCTATAAAGAGAACATAGACATCTTTGGACAACTTGTACGTGAGATAAGGAAGACGACTAAGGCACAAGGTATACATGTAATGACCATAGGTTTCGAATGGATTGTTCCGAAGATCATCGAGAGCTCCGGCATAGCGTAACCATCCTCTTCTTTTTTGGCAGCAGTAAGACGCACCATCTCTCAAGAAAGGTGACGTTGGATAGTCCAACACAAGAATTGGTCAAGAACTTGCTTCACTGACCTCTGAGCTCCTGATTACAACTTATCTTCAAACGATCTGAAATCATATTGAATTCCGTTCTGCCAAAGGAGAGATAGATGGATATCGGTTTCTCAATTGCTACACCTGTCGAGCAATCGGTGCGCTATGCATAAGTCGTACGTTGGTCGAAGGATGAGCATCTGCCTACTCTCCGGTCTGGTGGTTTATCCTGAGCGGCGGTCTAGCTTGTTTCAGGCAAGATTCAACGCTTATAGGTTGCAGCGTGTAAACGGAATTCCAGGTATGATAGTCACCGGGTTTGCTTTGATCGCCTTGGTGAGTAAGAGGGGGGAACTGTTGAGGTAGATGTTCTAGAAACCCAGAGTATGTCTACTTCTTTTCAATAACAGATTTCAGAAATTCGCAGTATCCGTTTGCATCCAGCAGATTCTTGATTTCAACATCTAGGTTTGACGGTTTTATCACCGCTACCCAACCATCATCGTAGGGGCTCTGATTGACCAGCTCAGGTTTATCAGGCAGGTTCTGGTTCGCCTCGACGATCTCCCCGGAAACCGGAGAGAAAACATCGGCGACGGCTTTGACCGACTCTACCGTTCCGATAGATTGAGCTTGCGAAACGTTTGTACCAACCTTCGGCAAGTCAACGAAGACCACCTCGTGCAAGGACTTTTGAGCGTAGTCCGTCAGCCCTATTCTGCACTTGCCACCCTCCTGTTTCATCCACTCATGCTCTCTCGAATAGTATAGCCCATCCGGGACTTCATATTCGTCTACTTTCATCATGCGTCCTCCCAAAAATTCTGAATGGTAATTCGAATTTCTATAAACCGGATTGAAAGTATATAGCTTTTTTTAAGAGAAAGCGATCTTTGCTCTTCATAGCGACTACCGATAAATATTGGAACCCTCTACATTGTCAAGTGGCAGCTGGAGATGAGCGCTTGAAACAACTGACGATAACTTTGGACGATGACTTGTACAGGTACTTATCCTTCCTCGAGAAGCGGAAATTGATTCGAAGCAAAGATCAAGCTATAGTCTCGTCCCTTGAATTCTACAAGATGTTAGCCATGCACGACTGGTTGCCGCACATTTATCGATTGGGAGGAGGGAGAGTTATCCTAGTTGACGCGAGCGCTCTGAAAGATGTCTTTCAGGCAATGACGGATGAAGAAATGTATAGCGCTGGCAAAATGGGAGCTTTCAAGAGGAAGCTTACGAATCCAATGCTTCAAAATGTGGACTTGTCCAATCCTGACAACTGGCCTTTGATCCTAAGAGAGATGGAGCTTATGGGGTGGGGCAAGTTCACGAAAGTTAGGGGTGAGATAAAGGTGGAACTATGTGCACTTCCATTGCCGTACGTTCTTGGATATATAGAAACGATGTTCGCAACCAGCTTCAGACATCACCGAACGAAGATAGCAGATGTCAGTGTACTTGTAGCGGAAGGAAAGAAGAAACTTGAACTCTACTAAAGCCCAGTCCACGGGCAACGCTTGTATGGTCCGATGACTATTGTGACGATTGTTCCCAGTATGCCTTCAAGCTTAAGCTCAGACTCCAAGAACGCATTCAGATCTTCCATGGTCTCAAATATTACTTCCAATATTACGTCAGTGTCCCCGCTTGTTCTATAGAGAACCTGTATGTCAGGATGTTTAGAGAGATGGTCAACTATCTCTCTTAACCTGCCAGGTTGGACCCTCAGTCCTATGAACGCCTTTATTACCCTTCCAAGCTTGTGATAGTCGAGAACGACAGTAAACCGTTGGATTATCCCATTCTTCATCAGCTTTTCAATCCTCTTTCGAACGGTGGTTTCGTTGGCAGTCACTTCTTTCGATATCCTAGATACCGCTTTCCTCCCATCTTCTTGAAGCGACCGAATGATTTTCATATCAAGTGTGTCTAAGGACATTTTCATCCCCTCCAACTAACGAAAATCATGACTTTTCGGGACAGTATGTCACGTATTGTTTGTAAGGACGGGCGTTCTATTAAGGCTTTCCATTCCTCGAAGTACGCATTTCTACACCCCTGAGCTCCCGAATTGAGGAGACGATTCACGCTTTGGTGCGCCGTTGGGTTCTCCTTCAGGTCATTTTTTCCGCTTTCGAGGACGGCAATGCTTATTTTTTAGCAGGAGCATTATTATTTACGGGAAGAAGTGTGAGGGATTTCGGATTGGCGATGGAGAAAATAGTGAAAAAGATTCCGACTTCTTTATGGGGCGTCGCCTCAGACAAGCTAGTAGATCTGGTATTGAACTCAGCGAACGGAGAAAGGATGCCGAGCGACCTTGCGAAGACAATTCTATTCTACTGGCAGAGAGATCAACTAGCGACTGAGATAGGTCTTCAAAGGCTTATGGAGGCCGCGATGATCTTGGAGCCCGAGAAGACGATCGGAGTAATAGACGAGCTCGGCTTACACGAACTTGTCATAATGCTGAGAGAGACCGCAAAGGTCTGAAAACCCCTCCTTTTTTATTCCGTTAGCTACAACATATTCTATTAGCGGAGCATTCATGCAAGGCGGTGAACTGTAGTTGGTCGTTGCTTTCGTGTTGGTCAGGGTTAAGCCGAATCATGATCGAGAAGTTCTTGAAAGGATCAAGAAGCTTGAAGCAGTGAAAGACGCTACAACTGTTTACGGGGAGTATGACTTAGTCGCTAAGATCAACGTTGATAACCTGGATGATCTCGACACTTTCATTTTTGACGTTGTTCGACCGATTTCAGGAGTTATAGGCACGACGACATTGATTGCCACTAGCGTTAAGAAATGACTTTTTTAAGAGTAGGTTGGTTCTCAATGGCTACCAGCGGAACTAATAGACCAAACTTGTTGAGAGGCGTTCCTTCGGCTGTTGGGGGAATAATGAAAAGCCCAGTGGTTACCGTTGACTCCGAAAGCACCGTGAAAGAAGTCGCTAAGGTCATGGCTAGGAACAACGTTGGAGGACTTGTAGTTACAATGGAAGGCAAGCCCGCGGCGATGGTGACGGAAAGAGATATTCTCGAAAGGGTTGTTGCGACCGGAGCAGATCCGTCAAGAATTTCCGTGAAACGGATAATGAGCAGGCCGCTGATTACCGTAGATCGGAATCTTTCGATAATCGAGGCGATAATGCTTATGCGAAGGAAAAAGATTCGGAGGCTGCCAGTTCTGGAAGAGGGACGCTTGATTGGCATAGTTACAGAGAGAGATCTGCTGAAGGCGATAGCCCTTCACGTGTTCCTCTCCTTTAGACCTCTGATGTAGGGATAGACGGTGGTTTCAGCTTACTGCCTTATTAGAGTGAAACGAAACAAGATCGAGCATGTACTTAAAAGGATCAGACAAGCAGGCCTCGCCAAGGAGGTCTTTCCGGTCTATGGAGAGTACGATTTATGGGCGACAGTTGAAGCTGAATCTCTCAGAGAACTGGACGATTTCGTTTATGGTTTCTTGCGGTTGATTCCTGGAGTGGAAACAACTACAACTATGATTCACGCAAGATTGTCCAAACGAAAGGAATAAGAGTAAAACGGGCGAGAGCGAACCCCTGGAAACCATTGAGGATTCGTGCATCAATTCTGAAGAATGTCAACTTGAAGACTCATCGTGCCTGTCGCAGAATCTGTACCTTGGAGAGAGGCCTTCTCAATTGGATTGCAAGTGGTAAGAGAGTCGCTGTGGTCGGTGTCGGGAACGAGATGAGAAGAGACGACGCCGTCGGAGTTCAGGTGGCCAGGAAGCTTCAAGGAAAGCTTTCAAGACAATTTCGATTAATTGAAGCTGGGACTATCCCCGAGAGCTACATTGACAAGGTAAGAGAATTCGAACCAACACATGTTCTTATCATAGACGCTGCGCAACTTGGAACGAATCCTGGCAATTCGAGACTACTATCTCCAAGAAAGGTGAAAGGCCTGTCGATATCAACTCACACCCTGCCTTTGAATGTTTTTGCTGAATTCGTAAAGAGGGAAACGGGTTCTAAGGTGAAGATACTAGCTATTCAGCCGAAAGATTTGGAGTTTGGAGAAGGAATGACTGATGAACTGACAAGAACCGCCGAGGAGTTGACTGCAATTCTGCTTAGGGTTGATGGGTGCTTAGGACCAAAACGAAGAGCTCGGAAATTTGCAAAAAGTCATAAACGGGAGGAGAACATCTTCAATTGAATATGGGGGCATGTGTTTGGTGAAATTCGGCATAGAATTCGTTCCTAGAGACTTGTACTGGAAGACCACGTACTATGCAATTCAAGCTGAGAAACAAGGCTTCCACTACCTCTGGATCACCGACCACTTCAATAACAGAAACGTCTACGTCTCTCTTGCAATAGTCTCTGCCTACACAGATAAGATCAAGTTCGGTCCAGGGGTCACGAACCCGTACCTAGTCCACCCCGTCGAGACAGCGCAAGCGGTAGCATCTCTAAATGAAGTTGCACCCGGCCGTGTCGTCTGCGGATTAGGCGTCGGCGACAGAACAACTTTAAACATGGTTAACGTCCCTCAACAGAAGCCTCTGACAGCGATTCGTGAATCCGTACAAATCATCCGCGACCTTACGTCAGGTAGAAGCGTCAATCTGAAAGGTGAACTCTTCAGCGCGTCTGGGGCGAGGTTTAACTTCAGGGTAGCGAGCTCGATCCCGATATTCATCGGGGCTCAGGGTCCGAAGATGCTGATGCTGGCTGCCGAGATAGGTGACGGTGTTCTCATCAACGCTTCTCATCCGAAGGACATAGAGCGTGCGTTAAATTCGATTCGTGAAGGCGCAGCGAAGTCTGGAAGGAGATCTGAAGAACCGGAAGTAGCAGCTTACACCTCCTTCTCCGTCTCGGAAGAAATGAAGAAAGCCTTGAAAGCGGTGGTTCCAGTTGTCGGCTACATAGTCGCAGGGTCTCCGGACGGCGTGCTGGAGTCGCATGGAGTTTCGCCAGAGGCCGCTGGGAAGATTAGAGACGCGATAGTTCACGGTATGTGGAAGGATGCCTTCTCTCAAGTGACCCCTGAGATGATAGAAGCTTTTTCGATCTGCGGAACGCCCGACGTTTGCATAGAGAAGATAGACAAACTCATCAAGCTAGGTGTGACTCAATTCGTGACGGGATCGCCGTTGGGGCCAGATATGCGAAAGGCCATCAGCCTCATCGGAACACAGATTCTGCCGCATTTCACTGACTAGGGTCTTCACCTCTATTTCAGCTCAACCGGCATTCGCGATACGTTAATTAGAGCCGCTCCTGCTAGGAAGCGTCAAATCATCGAACGATCAGTGAGAAGAAGTTGTGTGAGTTCAAAATCTATTCAGGAGCAGAGGGAAGACGGCAGCTCATTGCAGAAGACATAACTAACGCGAAGCTTGGCGAAAACTCGCTCGTTCTAACTGACATTCTCGAGAGAACAACGAAGGTCGAGGGCGCGTTTATAACAGAAGTTGACGTGAAAGACGAGTCATTGCAAGTGTATAGCTCCCCGTTCATTTTCGACCTGTTGAGGTTGTTTATGTCCTGCGAGCGGCAGGATCCGAGTGAACTTGACCAGCTTGAGGCGGCATGGAAAGCCCTCAAGGAGAGAGGAGACCAAGTCATTAGTTCGTTAAAATCCATGAGTGAGGGAGCGGAACATTGACGTTCTCGATAGCTATATCGGGAAAAGGAGGAACGGGTAAGACAACAATTGCAGCCTTGCTCATTCGAGCTATCTGGAAGAAGACTAGCGAGCCAGTGCTAGCCGTTGACGCTGACCCAAATTCGAATCTCAACGAATTACTCGGAGCAGAAGCGAAGAAGACTGTCGGTGATATTAGAGAGCAACTCTTGAGGGAAAAGGACAAACTGCCTCTGGAGCAAACGAAAGAAGACTATTTGAACTACATGATCCAGAGCTCCCTTGTTGAGAGCGAAGGATTTGATCTTCTCATTATGGGCAGACCGGAGGGACCTGGATGTTATTGTTATGTTAACACTTTGCTAAGGAAGATCGTTGACTCGCTTTCGAAGAACTATCCTTACTGTGTCATGGACGCTGAAGCTGGATTGGAACATTTCAGTAGGAGAACAACCCGAGATGTGGACGTACTCTTAATAACAACAGATCCAAGTTCGCGAGGAATTATGACGGCGAAGCGAATAGTCGAGTTAGTGAAAGAATTGAACACGAAGTTCGGCAAGATATACGTTGTAGCCAACAGAGTGACGCCCGACGTGGACGAAAATATCCGGAACCAGATTGCATCTTTAGGCCTCGAATGTCTTGGAACGGTCCCGGAAGATCCTTTGATACAACAGTTTGACTTGCATGCAAAACCGCTCACGGAACTGCCCGAGTCATCTCCTGCTCGTCAGTCAATTGAAGCGATAGCTGAGCGTTTGCGGATTGGATGAAGACCGAAAGCGAAAATACGAACACAGCCACGTCTGCCTGCAGATCATCCTCGCCGTCACATTCTCTCTGAGAGGTCCATCCCCAATACGGCCATCCCGTTTCTGAGAACTGTCTTTACCGCTCTTACGAGCGCTCCTCTTGCGTACCCAAGAGCCTTGTCCTTAACATGTATCACATCGACTTTCTCGTAGTACTCATGGAACTTTTCAGCAAGCATATTGCAGTAGTTCGCCACGTCGTCAGGTCTCAGATTCTCGGCGGCCTCGCAGAAGATTTCTGGAAACCTCGAGATCTCGAACACTAGTCGCCTCTCAAGCGCACCATCTATCAGTTGATAGTCGATTTCCAGAGGCAAATCCCCAAGCTTTCGGAGGATTCCAACCGCCCTCGTATACGCATAGTTTATGAACGGTGCACTGTTGATTTCGAAATTGAGAACCTTATCCCAAACGAATACAACATTCCTAGCGGGTTCAACTGATAGTAACGCGTACTTCACTGCGCTTATGGCAATAGTATTTGCAATCTGCTTTCTTTGATCCTCTGGCAGGTCTGGGGTTCGTTTGCTTACTTCGGCTTCTGCTCTTCGAACGGCTTCATCGATCACCTCGTCGAACGTGATAAATCTTCCTCGCCTGCTGGACATCTTGTATCCCGGGAGTTCGACCAGTCCATACGCGAAATGTCGCTGGTTGGAGGCGAAGCCCTTGTGACCTAGAGCGCAGAGAGCTATCTTCAAGTGGAGCTGCGCAAGCGTCTGTTCTGCGCCAATCACGTTAACAACTCTTTCGACCATCTCGAACTTCCATAGACTATATGCAATATCCCGAGTTGTATACAGTGTCGTGCCATCGGAACGCGTGAGCGTCAATGACGGGATATGGTATTCACTGCTTACTCCAAGTACCGACCTCAAATCGAATTCCTCAACTATTCTCTCTGCATCAAGTTCAAGGGTGCCGTTCATCTTCATGACGTAGGGGGTTCTTGAGAGCTTATCGACGACGCCGGCAACTCTTCCGCTCCAGATAAGATCGCTCTCCCAGTCCCAGGAGTCGAATTCTATGCCTATTCGGGAAAGCGTCTGCTCGAACCCTCTTAGGCACAGCCGGCTGACATTTCGTATCAGCTGTTTAGCTTTGTCTTCTCCTTTCTCATACTGTTGTAGAAGTTCGTTCACAAGTGCATCCGGATCGGCGTCACCGGTGATCTCTTTTAGCAGTCTGCTGAAGAGATCTGGATACTTGCCTTCGAGTTCTGCTGCAATCGAGACCCATTCATCAAGCTCCGTCCTTAGTTTCTGGAGATCTTCGTTCCCCACGTTGGCCTCTTCCAGCGCCTTTATTCTCTTCTTCAAACTCTGAATCTGAACCAGACAGGCTGTGATGCTGTAGATCTGGCCGATGAAATGATCCGGTTTCCCTCTCACGTCAGGCATCCCTAACTTGCCGAATCCGTAACCGATTATCGCCGTTTGCCGTCCGGTATCGTCGATATAGTAGTGTCTGACTACGTTATGCCCTCGAGCTTTCAGCATCCGGGCGAGGGCGTCTCCTAGAGCAGGGTTTCTAGCCTGCCCGATATGTATTGCATGAATGGGGTTCACACTAGTGTGCTCGACCATTATTCTCATCGGTTGCTTCGCTTTCACAAAACCGTATCTATCTCCAAGCCTGTTCGCCGATTCCAAAATCTGTTCGGTCCCAACCGAATAGTTGAGGTAAAAGTTCAAGTATCCTGAACCGCCGACCTCAACTCTCTGTACCCACTTTGCTTGCGATACATCTATTACTTGAACCAACTCTCTGGCCAACACTGGAGGAGACTTCCTCAATTCTTTCGAGAGCTCAAAACAGATAGAAGACGCAAGCTCCCCGAACTCAAGCGTGGGCGGGATCTCAAGCTGGAGAGGGATACTTGTATAATCGGGATTTAGGCTGACTAAGGCTTTTCTCAGTGAAGCTTCACATTCTTTGCGAAATTCCCCGAAAGGGTTTTCGATCAAATGTCGGTTCTCCACGTTCTTGGCGGGCTCGGTGGGATTCGAACCCACGATCTCCGGCTCCGGAGGCCAGTGTCTTTGTCCTGACTAGACTACGAGCCCGAGGTTCTTCATTTATTTGCAATGAAGAACCTCTTTCGAGGGTTATAATAATGTTGTCTAATGCGGTTTCAGTGATTTTCGAGATGTTCAGACCGAGTTGATGCGCTTTTTCGACTAGTTCGGGGTTGATCGTGAGTGTAACGTTCTTTCGCGTTACACTTGTGGACACGGGCATACACGGGTTTACAAGGGTTTGTATTGTCATTTTCCCAACTCCTTTGGTTTGCGTCATCGCGTCGTGCATCGGTATAATCTAAGATTATGGGCTATATTTAAGTATAATCCAAGCATAATCTAACTTGGTGTTCAATGTGGTAGTTCGGTTTGAAATGAAGGTTTGTGAAATAGGACACAGTCTAAGAGTCACGATACCTCAAGAAATCGCTAAAGCATTGGACATAAAGGCCGGAGAGACCGTTTACGTCTGGACAGATGATGCTCGCGTGATAGTTGAAAAGAAGAAGCGATAGCGAATACTGGTGCAGACGAATTCATATAGAATCATGGGGAATTCTTGAAAAATAACCCTAGTGACCGATTCTCTGGAAGAAGAAAGCGGGTTAGGTTTTCCGTCTTCTCTGTACGGCGACTGCTGCGGTTACGGCTCCAACTAACCCCAATAAAGCCAAGTAGGGCGCTAGGACTTCAAGCTTGTTCACAGGCACCAAGACGCCGCCGACGGGTCTAGGAGCCAATATCTGCTCGACCACAGCCCTGATCTTCACATCCGTTAGCCCCATTGAAACCCAGCTGCCAGGGGTTCCTAAGAAGGATCGATAACTATTTGGGGCTCTAGTTTCCCAACCGATATACGGGTCAGAGGATAACAGGTATTCTATGGCTATGTAGAAATCTCCTGTGACCACTATGTTCTTCGCGGTTAAGTCGGCGTCATTCCAAGCGTTGTTGACAGCTATATCGAAGGTGAAAGGCGTGACCAGCTCCGTGGATCCGTCGCTTCCCAAGATATGAACCTCGACGTTGGTCCCAAGAACTGGCCGCTTGTAGAACCTTGCTGTTAGTAGCCTAGCGGCTGACCAGCCTGATGGCAAGGAGAACTTAACAGCTAGATAATCTCCAGTATCCCCCGCCAGCCCGCCTTCGGGAGGGAGGTCATCATCATAAGCCAACTCTGTTGCGGCAAATACACCTTGCGAAGAAGCTAAAACCATCAGCGCGACAACCACAGTTGGAAAAATAAACCTAGCTAGTTTGCTCATCGCAATCAACAGGAATATAGTTCAGGCCCTAACAAGATATAAAAGCCTTCTTTACCACCTCGGTTTGAGTCGCTGCATACTTTGGCCCGAATTACTCACATATACCCACCGCAGTGACGACCGTATATACGGCATAGTAGGAAGTGAGACACGCACACCTCGAATCCATTCCTTTTAGGTTTGAAGATTGAGAAAGAAGAAAGAGTGAGTTTGTTAGGGTTTACGTCTTCTTTGTACAGCGACTGCTACCGTTACGGCTCCAACAAGTCCAATTAGAGCCAAGTAGGGCGCTAGAATAGCAAGCTTGTTCACGGGTGTCAAGACGCCGCCGACAGGACGAGCAGGTGGGCCGGGAGTGATAGGGTCTATTATGGCACGAATCACCAAGTTGTATAATGTTGGAGTAGTAAGGCCTGCTAACGAGCCTCCCATGAATGATCGACCGACATTAGCTACGTTGTCTTGTACGATGTCTCCGCTCCCCGTTTTTTCAAGCACTACATAAAAATCTCCAGAAACTACTATATTGAGGCTAGATACATCATAATCATTAAAGCCCGGAGACACTGTTGATAAGGTCGAGATTGGAGTGGTAAGCTCCGTCACATGATCAGGC
>Ga0315309_1000644_pt1 | contig 21222 bp, 20 predicted proteins | sample TDP4_MG_FD_203080 | JGI IMG/M metagenome (GOLD analysis project Ga0315309, IMG submission 203080) | Freshwater sediment microbial communities from Lake Towuti, South Sulawesi, Indonesia - TDP4 | ecosystem: Environmental > Aquatic > Freshwater > Lake > Sediment | place: Indonesia: South Sulawesi... | reverse complement strand
GTATTTATGTAAGATTTCAGGTAGATTGTCTATTTTGTTTCTGACTTGCATCCAACTGTCTCTGTCTCTTAATGTAACTGTGCCATCCTTTAGTGTTGTGTAGTCGATTGTTATGGCGATTGGAACACCGGCTTCATCTGCTCTAGCGTATCTTTTACCTATAGAACCCGCCTCATCGTATTCTACTGTAAAGCCTTCGCCCATCAATATAGCATAAACTTCCATAGCTTTTTCCTGTAAGCCGTCCTTTGAAACCAGTGGGAAGACTGCAAGTTGAATAGGTACGACATCGATTGGGAATTTTAGAATTATCCTATCATCTTTTTCTGTATAGGCGTATTCTAATGTCGCGTAGACAAGTCTCTCAGCGCCGAATGAGGGCTCAACAACATGAGGAATGAAACGTCTCCCAGCTTTGAAAACTTGCATATCTACTCCACTTTTCTCCATATGTGTTTTCAAGTCATAGTCCGTCCTATAGGCGTGCCCAGCAACTTCAATCCAGCCCCAGCGTTCACTGTAGACTTCATGGTCATATGTTTGTGCTGAGTAGTGGGCTTTCTCCCATGGTAGTTTTTCGTCGAAACGTTGTTTTTCAGAAGGGATGCCTAAACTGGTTACGAATTGCTTTGAGAGCACCATAAAGTAAGCTTGCCACTCGGTTTTTATGAAGTCGTGGCTTAAAGCCTCTCTAACTGTCAGATCCATCGTTTTTTCTATTTTCTTCATTTTCTCGCTTGCAGGGAGAATCGCTAGAACCTCTTTTTCAACTTCCTTTAGTTTAGGGCAGTGGGGTTCCTCAGGGTCAAAGAAGAATTCGAACTCCATTATTGTGAATTCACGTAGGCGGATAGGCCCTTGCCGGGGCGATATTTCATTTCTTAGGCAGCGCCCAATTTGAGCTGCGCCGAAGGGCAATTTCTCTCTAGCCATTTCGTATAGTCGTTTGAAGTTTGTGAACATTGATTGGGCTGCTTCAGGTCTACCGTAGTCTATGCTCTCCGCGTATGGACCGATTGAAGTTTTAAACATCAGGTTGAAGTGCTGTGTTTTTCCAAGTTTACCTTTGCATTCGGGGCATCGTACATTTTTCTCTGCAATTATTTTATCTAATTCTTCGAGGCTTAATCCTTCGATGCCTTTGATTCCAGTTTGTTCTTGGATGACATGGTCTACTCTCCATTTTCGTTTGCATTTTTGGCATTCCACCATTTTATCAGTGAATTGTTTTGCGTGGCCAGATGCTTCGAAAACCTTTCCTATACCCACTACAGGTGTTTCAATCTCGATTAAGCCCTGTCGCCGAACAAATTCATCCCGCCACTTTGCCTCAATCTTATGTTTTAAAGTTCCACCTAGATGGCCGAAATCTATTAGCCCGCCTACTCCGCCGTAGATCTCGTAGGAAGGCCAAAAGAAACCTCTTCTCTTTGCGAGTTCAGCGATTTTTTCGTATTTGTCTCTGGTCTTCACGTTATTTTTGACCCCTTAGCTAAACTCTTAACTGTAGATGAACTTAAAATCTTTAAAACCTTGTATTTAGAAAGGCGGATGGTTAAGGGGTGGGTTAATTTGGATTTAGTTGCACAGTTATCCTTATTTTTGCAGGCGTTTATCATGCTGTTCGCCATATTTGATCCTATAGGAACCATCCCGATTTTTTATGCGTTAACCCCAAAATTGACTCCTGAAAGACGTAGAAAAATTATAAGTGAATCCTTGATCGTAGCCTTCATCATTTTAATTGTATTTGCCTATGGGGGTTGGGTTTTCCTCCAGTTCCTTGGAGTGGCATTGGATGACTTCAAAATTGCAGGAGGCATCTTGCTCTTCATTTTAGCGATAACGGATCTTATGATGGAGCCTAGGAGGTTTAGAACAGCAGAGCCAGAAGAGTTAGCAGTTGTTCCATTAGCAACACCCCTTCTGGCGGGTCCTGGAAGCATAACTACAGTTATGATTATGAAGCCTTTTGGCCCAGTTATAACGTTCTTTGTTATAATTGTCAATGTGTTGGCAGCTTGGTTTATACTTGTTAAAAGTGAGTCGATTATGCGTTTACTTGGCAAAAACGGTATGAGAGTAGCTACAAGAATTCTAGGTTTAATTGTCGCAGCCATCGCTGTTATGTTTATACGGGAAGGAATTCTAGGCATAATAAGTCAGATTCGATAGGCTTCAAAACTTAATTTTAGTAATCTAATGAAGAAGGATTTACCTAGAAGCTTGCCCTTCCCTATGCCGGGGCAGTCGGATGAAACTTTGAAAATGAAACTTTCCTTTGTTTTTTCAATCCAAAAGGGAAAGCATCGGCAAATGAGCGGTCTGCTTGAATAAATTCTGCAGGTGTCGTTCTCTAAAAAGATACATTTGCCACCGATCTTTCTCATTTCAAAAATGAAGGGTTCTCTGCTACTGAAATGCTTAGCGAGGTTATTGGTTTGAAGCTTTGTTCTAGCTTTAATTCGCTCAGCATCTAGTTTACTTAACATTATCCGTCTCGGTCTATCTTCCGTATCCCTGCAACATCGTGTACATCGTTGGCATTTGAAGCGCATTTCATGAGGATATTTGAAATGCACCCATGACACCAACGAAACTTTATGTGAACACTTTGTAATTAACCTCTTACCAAGTCAATCCGCGCATTGGCTGCAACTGTTTTAGAAGCATTTTCTATGAAGCTGCTTGATGGAGTGCGAGTGCGATAAAGATAAAAGTACGATTAATCGTAATTAAAATAGGGTAAACATAAATTTAGGACATGATTTCCATGGGTAGAAGGAAGGTTTCGTCTACTTCAGAGGAGTACCTTGAGGCTATCTACAAGCTAGAGGAAAAAACAGGTTCAGCCAAAACTAGTGACCTTGCTAGGGAATTACAAGTTAAACTTGGGACCATCACGAACACAGTAGAAAGCTTGGAGAAAGAGGGGCTAATCATTCATAAGCCGTACAAAGGGGTAAAGCTGACATCTAAGGGTCAAAAAATAGCCTTAAGCGTTATTCGAAAACACCGACTCTCCGAGCGGCTGCTAACCGACATCTTACATTTGGATTGGAGCAGAGTTCATGACGTAGCCTGCAAACTTGAGCATGCTATTACAAAAGATGTCATAAGGCCCCTAGAAAGGGCATTAAGATATCCAAAAACATGCCCGCACGGAAGCCCCATACCAACAGAGTCCGGCAGAGTAATCGAAGAAAAGGCAGAGCCCCTGACAAATCTTGACCTCAGAGATAGGGGCACGATCATCAAAGTAACGGAGGAGAAAGACGAAGTATTACGATACCTCGCCACGTTAGGTCTCATTCCCGGAGCCTGTGTGGAGGTTGAGGAGAAGGCACCTTTCAACGGTCCTATAATTGTAAAGGTAATGGGTGCACGTTATGCGTTAGGCCGTGAGATCGCGTCGGTCATCTACGTTAAAAAGGGGTTAATCTAGGAAGGGGACTCCATGCCACCCTCTTGCCACGCCGCCATGAGAAGGATAAAGGAGAAGACTGATTTAACAGTCGCAATAGCTGGCAATCCAAATGTGGGAAAATCTTGCATCCTAAATCAATTAACTGGACTTAATGTGATTACCGCCAACTATCCGGGCAAAACTGTAGAACTAAATTTCGGGGTGACTCAGTATGGGGGTCTCACAATCGGCATCATGGATCTTCCAGGAACCTATGGAATCAGCGCTGTCTCTGACGATCAGTGGGTTGCAAGAAGAGGCGTATTGGAGGGGCGGCCTGATGTTGTAATTGTAGTAGTTGATTCTTCCAATCTGCAACGAAATCTCTATCTAGTGCTGCAATTTCTCGAGCTGGGCTTTCCAGTAGTAGTAGCATTAAATCTCATCGATTACGCAGCTAAGATAGGACTGAGAACAGATTACGAAAAACTCTCAGAGCTTCTAGGTGTCCCCGTTGTACCTACAATTGCGATTTGTGGTGAAGGAATAAAAGAGTTAATAGGAGCAGCTGTTGATCTCGCTCAAGGAAAATTGAAAGTTAAACCGTTACAGGTTAGTTACGGCCGAGATATTGAATCTGCCATCGCGGAACTGGAGACAGCCATTAAAGAGCAGCTGCCCGAAATCCCCTATAATCTTTCCCCGAGAGCTCTCGCTATCCAACTTCTTGAGAGTGATCCCGAGTTTACTGGAGCATTAACACAGGGTGGGAAACGAAGAAGGCTGAGGCGAGGGTGGAGATGGGGCGCTCCCCCTGAAGTGATTGAAGGGTTAGATGAGGAAAAAATAGAGAGTAAGATTTTGGGACTAGCAACTTCTCTCGCTGGGCAGATAGAGGAGAAACATGGGGAAACAGCAAGTATTCGTATCCTCCGCGAGAGACATGGAGTAGCTGCGGATATCACTTCTGCTGTTCAGAGTAGAATTACACAACCACCTTTACTTTCTGAGAAATTAAGCCACTACGCTGTAACCCCGCGTACAGGGATACCCATAGCAGTTATTGTGATGCTTGGAGTTTTTGCATTCATATTCTCTGTCGGGAGCTTCTTGAGCACTAACATAAGTAATATATGGGTAACTTTTGTTTCGCCTCCCCTAAGCGGGATTATCCACTCCATGCTCAGAAATGAAACAATCGCCCGAATTGTAGTTTGGGGGATGGATGCCGGGATGCTTGCTTGGGTTACAGTAGGAGTGCCTTACGTTCTAACATTCTACATTGCTCTTGCCCTTTTAGAAGACACGGGCTACCTTAACAAAATTGCCTTCCTATCAGATAATGTAATGCATAAACTTGGCCTTCATGGTAGAGCACTCATTCCCCTTCTAACTGGATTTGGATGCAACGTTCCGGCAATAATGGGCACAAGGGTTCTAACCACAAAAAGGGAAAGGTTACTAGCCAGTACCCTAATAGTACTCACCCCATGCAGCGCTCGCATGGCGGTTATCCTTGGAGCAGTCGCTCTCTTTGTGGGGTGGCAATACGCTGTCCTCATTTATCTCTTTGAATTGGTATTAATCCTATTAGTTGGCTTCAGTCTCAATAAAGTTCTTCCCGGCGAACCCTCTGGGTTAGTTATGGAGATGTTCCCATTCAGAGCTCCCTTGGTATCTGAAGTCCTTAAGAAGACTTGGTATCGATTTAAAGAATTCATATACATCGCTGCTCCCCTGATAATAACTGGTAGCCTAATTCTTGGAGTTCTATACGAAACAAAGTACATCTGGATGATTGTGGACCCCATGAGCCCCATCACCACTTCATGGTTGGGGCTACCGGCGTTAGTAGGCATTCCTTTAATCTTCGGTGTTTTCCGAAAAGAATTAACTCTTGAACTACTGATTGCGCTAGCCGTTATGCAATATGGGGTAGGTGCTAAAAATCTTCTACTGTTTATGTCCCCTCTTCAAATATTCATTTTCGCCCTCGTCATCACCATCTACATTCCTTGTGTCGCAACAATTTCTGTCCTTGGAAAAGAGGTGGGCTGGAAGAATACTCTACTGATAATGGCATTTACCATTACGCTCGCTATCTTTATTGGAGGAGTTGCTTACCGTTTGATTTCCTTCTTTACGTAAGGTGCTGGGGAGGGAATTTATGTCAATGGTTGAAGAAGCCACTAAAAAGTCGGGTGAAAAGTATCGATGCCCCTTATGCGGCTATGGGTTTACATGGGAAGAGGCAGAACGATGTCAAGTGTGCCCTTTTCTGAAGAGCTGCAACTTCGTGATGTGCCCTAACTGCAAATATGAATTTCCACGAACAACGGTTAGCGGGTGAAACCCATTTAAGGATCAATTATGTTTTCAGTATAATTTGGAAATGTCTACCTAAATTTAACGGCTAGAACTGTTGCTGCCGCTAAAGCAAGCGTAGCCCCGTAAAGGAATGTAATTGCCCCTGTTCCATAAATTTGCCAAAGAATTCCTGCGATTAGGCTTGCTGGAAGAAGAGCTATCCCTATAATTGTGTGGAAGACCCCGAAAGCTGTTCCTCTTAATTCTGGTGCAACCAACTCTGAGACGTAGGTCCGTTGAATTGTCTCTGTTATCGCATTTGATAAGCCGTACATCAGGAAAAATGCGATGATATAAATTATATTAGTTTGGCTTGTTGCGAATGTGAAGCCTAGACACATTAAACCGAAGGTTAAGTACCCTAATGCAAGGACAGGTTTTCTGCCAATTCTATCTGACACTATACCTATTGGCATTGAGAAAATTGCGTAAACTGCAGTGAAGACGAAGTACATTAGGAATATGACTTCAATTCTAAGACCTAATTCCTCTGCGCGCAATACAAGGAAGGCGTAGCTGAAGTTGCCTAGCGAAAAAAGTGTTGCAATGAAGATTAAGACCTTAAACTCACGAGTAAATGATTTAAAGCTCAATTTAATTGGATGCGCATTTTCTATGGGATCTGGTTTTACTTCCTCTACAAACGCTAAAACAAGAAGCACAGCTATTGCTCCTGGTATTGTTGCTACTAGAAATATGGTTCTGTAGGCAGGCTCACTGGAGCCAAGTATTGTAATAAGTAGAATGGCGATAAGGGGACCTATAATTGCGCCTACAGTGTCCATTGCCCTGTGATAACCAAATGCTCTACCACGCACACCAACGGCACTCGAGTCCGCTATGATGGCGTCTCTAGGCGAGTCTCTAATTCCTTTACCGATTCTGTCGGTGAAGCGTATTGCAAGAGCTTGACTCCAATTTGCAGCGAAGGCGAAAAGAGGTTTCGACGATGTTGAAATCGTATAGCCTAGGGCAATGAGAGACTTTCTTTTTCCAATTTTATCTGACAACCAGCCTGAGACAACTTTCAATATGCTTGATGTACTTTCCGCAATGCCTTCTATCAATCCAATAATAGTTGTATCTGCACCCAGCATCACGTAGAAGAGGGGAAGTAGCGGGAAGATCATTTCACTGCTAGCATCGGTTAGAAGACTTACTATACCTAGGATTACTATATTTAGCGCTATTCCACCTATGACCTTTGTTTTATCAGTCATTTGTTCACCAGTTGGTTTAGTGATTTTTATTAGAGTAATAGATAAAGATAAGTAAAAATAGAGAAAACTAAACTTTATGGATGTAAAATGAGCAAAACAGAGGAAACCCCTCAAGTTTACGCAGCTATAAGTCATCCTCTTAGACGGAGGATACTGGATATTATCAGTGAATCTGGATGTGTTGGATTCAAAGACCTTAAGAGCGCTTTAAACATTAGCGTGGGTGCTCTTTACTACCATCTAGATATGCTTAGGCCCTTGATAATGCAGGACAAGGACCGTAAATATTTCTTAACAGATCAAGGAAAATTGGCTCTTAAGCTTCTTGCGTCAGGTGAAGCTCAGAAACTCTCTGCGTTAACTGCAGGTAGAGAGCGTAGAGGTGTTGGCGGTTATGTTAAGGAAGTTTTTCTACCAAGTCGCTTGTTTGCTTACATATCTTCATATCCGTTGAAACTTATGTTAGGAACGTTAATTATTCTGGCTTTTGGCGCCTGGATTTCAGCTCAATCAAATTTGGAGTCAATTATGTTCTTTTACAATCAGACAGCGAAGAATAGCACAGCTATAATGTTAAGCTTTGTTTTTAGTTGGCTTGCTATTTTTGCCGTATCTGATTTGATTGCTACTATTGGCTTTAGAAGGCTTGGTGGGGATCTTAGTTTATTTGTAGGCATTTCGTTTGCTTTGCTGCCTCTCACTCTGTTTCCATTTTTGGTTTGGGTTTCTAAGGTATTTTATTTGGCGTTTTTGATGGGGTGGACTGGCTATGTTTTGCTATTTCTATTTCAAGCCTGGTCGTTATGTTGGTTGTCTGTAGCTTTGAGTTTGTCAAAGGGATTTCGGATTGATAAAGCTGCCCTAATTAGTCTTATAGTCATGTACGTAAACATCGCGTACATCATTCTTTTTAGTTTACGCTTTTAATGTCCTCTAAAGAGCTGAAAAGCTTCGCATTGAAAGCAGTTCTCTTCCTTTTGCAGTAAAGGCTACAGCAACCCCTAGAATAACTAGGGCGATTAGAACTGCCCCCGCAATAGTGTAAGTTGTAATGATCTGAGAGACCGGAGAGACCACCGCAGGTAAACTGGCCTTTATAACGCCTATGCTTGGGTCATGCTCTAAGGTATCGATCTCTTTTGCCTTTATTCCTGCTGTGGGTATTTGGTAGATAAGCCAAACTTTCAGCTTTTCTTCCCTCTCACCATCTTCCACCTCAATCTCAACCTCTGAGACAGCCTTAACTGGGACTGCAACTTCAGTTCCATTCTTCAGCTTGACCCTGGATACATTTAGCCACTTGAAGAAACCTTGGACAACACCGGACTCCTCGCCCACCATAACGAATTCTTCCTCATGTTCAGTCTCAGTTTCCTCGAACCGATGCTTCTCTCTAGTCTCACCTTTGATTTCCTTCTCAACCTTTACCTCTAACGCAAGTTTATTTCCATCATTCTTAAATGGCCAATTCTTCACAACAAAGTCAATTTTTACTTCAGCTCCGCCTGCCACGGTGTATGTGACATCCCCCACAGTTTTTTGCGTAACATTGAATTGGTATATGTGAACTCTGAACTCAACGGTCGCTGGTGTCAATTTTCCTTCCACTTCACCACCGCCTTTGGATATAACTTTAATTTCATTCGCAGTAAAGCTGGCATTGATCCCTACTGGATTACCAGTAGCATTATACTCAGTTTGGAAACCGCTGAAATTCCATGTATTGACACTCTCCACCTCAAATCGCTGGATCCAGTTCTCTTTGATAAGTATCTTAGTTTCATTTGTAGTCTCCACTTCGTCACCAGAGTACTCGATTATTTCTTTGAAGTCCACTCTGAACTTGGTTCGGTTCAGAGTGTCACTGGTATACCAGAACTTAATCTTCGGCTTCCTACCTTCAAAGACAGCTGTAAGAACGTCTGTTCTGAATACTATGCGTTCTTTTTTTTCTTCGTGTTCAATTTCATGCCTTTCTCTATCGTTAGTTTCATGGTCGCCATTCTTTCTATCCTCTTCGTCGGCTAGAACGGTTGAAATGCTGGCTACCATGCTCACTGTAATGAGGCTTATCAGCAGGAGAGCCAGAAATTTCCTCATTTTTCATCATCTCAGTTTTTAGAGGTTCTTTTCAAGGAATAAAATATAAAAACAGTTTTTTAGGGGTTGGCTTTCTAGAAAAGTAGAAGTGTGATTTTCGAGGTTTTTAGAACTAATGAAGCCTTACTTTCAATCGAGTTTTTAGGAGCGTTTCTCCTTTCTTATTTTTGGTAAATTAAGATGACTGTTGCTACAGAACAATTGCTTAAACAGCCTAATGCGCGGGAGTCTCCTCTTTATGAAAAATTGGTTGAGGATAAAGTCCGCTGCGGAGTTTGTGAAAGAAGATGCACTATAGCGGCAGGTCAGCTTGGCTTCTGTAAAAATAGGATGAATGTTGGGGGAAGGCTTTACACTCTTGTTTATGGTGATATTTCATCGATTTCCGCTAACCCAATAGAAAAAAAGCCTTTCTTCCATTTTTGGCCTGGAAGTTATTCGTTAACTGTTGGTACATGGAGCTGCAATTTCACATGCCCTTGGTGCCAAAATTATGACATAAGCAAATATTCCCCAGAACCGTTAAGAGCAAAATTTATGAACCCTGAAGAATTCGTTGAGAGAACAATCAGCGAAAGATGCCAAGGTACCTCAATTTCATTTAATGAACCGACCATGCTTTTTGAATACAGCCTCGACGTTTTTCCATTAGCGCACCACAAAGGACTGTACAATAATTATGTTTCAAATGGGTATATGACCGTGAATGCATTGCGTATGCTACGAGACGCTGGAATGGATGCTATAAAATTTGATATTAAAGGAAACAAAGAGTCTGTCCAAAGGTATTGTGGAGCCGACGTTGATTTTGTTTGGAGAAATGTTGGAGAGGCTAAAAAGCTCGGTATGCACGTTGAGGTTGTTATGTTAGTGATTCCAGACGTAAATGATAGTGATGAATGTTTTGAGGAAACAGCTGAAAGGCACTTAAAGGAAGCGGGGGTGGATACACCGCTCCACTTTACACAATTTTATCCAGCCTACAAGATGATGGATAAACCTCCAACTCCCATTAAGATCTTAGAAAGAGCATATGAAATCGCTAAGAAAAAAGGGGTTCACTACGTGTATGTTGGAAATGTACTAGGTCATAGATTAGAGAATACGTACTGTCATAATTGCGGTGAAATGCTCATAAAACGATATGGCTTTTCGGTAATTTATTACAAAATTACTGAAGATAAGAAATGCCCTAAGTGTGGAGAGAAAATCCCAATAGTTGGGGGATATGTAAAGTCTGAAGCTTTAAGGTGGCCTTTTTAGCAGATCCCTTTCTTCTTCTTAGCAGCCTTCTTTTTCGCTTTTGCCAAGAACCTCACCATTTTTTGTTTATTTGTTCAGCGTTTAAAAGTTAGCGATTTAGTGAAACGTTAATAAATCTCCCATTTTAATCTTCAATTATAAGGATGGGTAAGAATTGCCTCTGAAACGTGAAAAACTAACCGCAACATGCACCTATTGCGGAACCCGTATGGAGCCCACAGTAATTTATCAGAGTGTACAGCACATTATTCGGGGTTGGCGTTGCCCTAAATGCGGGTTTGCTCTAATCCATCCGAAGGACGTCTCTAAAGCCATAGATACCCTCAAAGAAACCGTAAGGGTTTAGCTCATTTAATATTCCTTGAACCCTGGTTTTTCCATTCTCCGTTAAAAAGTAGAGATGTGAAGCTAAAGATTATTTACGACCAAATAGCAGTAAGACCATTCCTAGCGAGCTTAATATTCCGCCGCTTCCCAGAAACATCGCCCTTATTCCTGATAAGACAACTGGGCGGTCAATAACCTTAAAGCCGGTCACTAAGGCGTATCCCAACCCTGTATAGGCTGCAGCCGCACCAATAGTAAGCATCGCTATTCCGGGTAATAGTAAAGATAGCCCAAAGAATTTCCTTGGCATTTCTTCTCTCAAGCTACTCTGCTTAACACTATCAGGAACTATTGACGGAAATACTCCACAACAGGTCTTAATTAACATTGGAGTTACGAACAATTGAAAAGGCAACATGGTAACATACCACCACGCTGTAAGTCCCAAGATGAAGCCAACAATAAATGTCGGTGATTGCCCAAACACGAACTGTGGAGAGAATGTAGTGAAATAAAGAAGAACACCCGTCGCGCATAAAAGATTTGCTACGGATAAGACAACAATAGAAGCCGATATGAACCTTTTCCAGTTAAATTTATTTTCAAGCAATATGCCGAGGATGAAGAAGCCCAAAAAATTTGCTGGAGTGCCAGACATTAAGCTTAAAATCGGTTGCCCATACCTAAGTTGAGAAGCCATTAATGTACCTAGGGCTGCTCCAATGCCTCCAACCCAAGGACCGAAGAGTATAGCGAATAATGCCGGAACAACTATGGCTGGTCTAAACTGGCCTATACCCCAAGGGGACTCTATGTATGATGTGCCGTATGCTCCAATAGCGTAAAGTGCCGCGTTCACTACGGTTAAAGTTACGGTTAGAGATTTGGGTTTTGTATACATTTTTTCCCCTCATATAAGACTACATGAGTGGTTATAGCCGTATAAAATAGTTTCTTATCGCCTAATACAATGTTTACTTATTGGACATTTATCGCATCTTTCTTTTCTACAAAAATCTTTCCCTAACTTAAGTAGAGCTGCCTCAAAATCGATGAATGTTCTTCCCCCCAGTTTATTTTTCGCCCATACTTGGTGAAGGCCTTCTAGGATTTTTGTGCGTTCCACCTCATTTTTCCCAGGTAGCTTTGTGTAGCCTAGATTTCTTGCTGCGATGATAACTAACTCCTGAGGGAGCGGATCAGCTTTCCCCCATATTCCCCGGAGTTCTCTGAGGAATATGTTTGCTGTAACACCTCCAACCCCTTTTCCAAGGCTTTTTATTTTTTCTTCCAAATCTCTTGGATCTGATGCTTGCTCGTGAAGCAGATTCAGGTTCCCGCTGTAGCGGGTTTTCAAGTTTTTCATAACTTCTAACAATTTATCTGCAGTCTTGAAGTCGTATCGAACATAGCCTCCTGCGTCAAGGCTCTCAACTAAGCGGTTCCAGCCAGCCCTAGTGATTTTTTCAGCGTTTAGGAGGTTATCTTTCTCAAATTGCTTGTAAGTGTTAATAGCGATTGTTTCAGGGATTCTAGCTCCGAACAAGATTGATGCTAGAAACCATTTGAAGATCTCGTCGGGTTCACTCTTTGATAGATCTATACCTAGCGTTAAGGAAAAACTCCCGCCGAAACTTCCTATTAATAGTTCCACTGAGTCTTTTCGCATAGGAGGGCCCTAAGTTAAATTCAGTGTGCTGACTATTATTTTTATGAAGAGTTTTCAGCGAAAAATGCAATTGAGATTTAGGGTGGGCCTCTAAGCCTTATAGCTATACTTCTAACCATATCTTCAGCGTCTTCGCAGAAGTCTGCTACCTGTTCCAAGTCTTTTAGTAGATCGCGTAGAAGCATAAATGGGGGCGCCTTTAGTTCGGAGGCGTGCGTAAGGAATAATTTTTTCGTGTCATGGTACTCCGTATCAATCGTGTGCTCCAGTTCCTCCACTTCTTTTACCGCTTTCAAAGCCTCATCTAAGTCTGTTCTTAAATAAATTATGCTTTTTCGTAGCGCCTTTGTTTCTTTAACTAATTGAGACCCGATTTTAACAAGCATATTCCATATTTCATTTGGAATCTTAACTTTATATTCAACTAGAACTTCAAGGTTCCACGCGGCGTCTTTAGCCCAGTCTGCAACTATATCTACTCTTCTCACAAGGTGAAGAAAATCCTCTCTATCTTTTGCTTTAAGTTCTCCTTTAGCCAGCTCCTCGATTAGGGTTGTGCGAAATCTGTCAGCTTCCTCCTCCTCTTGATTTAGCCGCTTAACTGTTTGCACAGTTTCTTCCTTTTTACCATCTTTCGCAGATTGTAAAGCACGATTCAATTCAGTGACCGTGTCCTCGATCTTCATTACATGCTGTTTAATTAGATCCAGCACAACCGATGCTCTGCGACTGGAGAACCAATCTGCAAGTTTCTCACTCAATCAGCTCACCCTAGATAACCTAACTTTAGCTCACAGATTTATAATTATTTATCATTAATGCTCTCTACACTAACTTCTTTTACCTTTCTCGATACCCTTCGCATGTACCATGCGATAACTATTATGACGGTGAGTATAACGGCTATGTAGAGTACCAAGTAGGCTATTGCCATATAGTACACTGTAAGGAACACGTATCCAGCCCCTTCGGCGGTTCTACTTACGGACAGGTTCAAAACTGGTTTACTGTTAGAGCTGGTAGAAGATGAATTATAGCCAATATTTGGAGTTTGTTTCAGGGACTGGTAAAGTATGAAGTTCAGCGTAGATCCTTCTATCAGTATTTTGTATCCATCGGCTGGAGTGTATTGATTCCAGATTATAAATTGTAGACTCGTTATTAGGCTGGGTATTTCCGTTCTCGTGTGAAGGAAGATGTAAGAGTAAGTAACAGTGCTGTTCAGATCTATGTCGCTTGGAATAGTGATGTTTGATGAAACAGTTGAGAAAGCTCTCTTAAACAATTTAGTTCCGTCAGGGTTTACGTAAATGTAATCCGAGAAGGATTTGGCAGACATATTATCTAGTGAAAAATCATAGCTGACTACATCGTTGATTGAGCCAAGAGTTGAGTTGAGGATGAAGGGCCCTTGCAGTTCATTGGAGGAGCGGAGAAAAGCTACGTGTCTCCAACAGCCAAATAAATTCCATGTGGGATCAAATGGAATCCATCCAAGTTTTGGCATAAATACCTCAGCCCATGCGTGCCAAAGAAATTTGTTTGTAGCAGGATCCAGAGCTGCGCCAACGTTTACTCTGGCTGGGATTCCTAGAGCCCTAAGGAGCGCGACCATTAATGTTGAGTATTCTGTGCAGTCGCCTTTTCCATTTTCTAGAGCCCATAGCGCTCCTTTTGGCGTTGTCATGTTGGTGTAGGTAATGTGGGAGTAGGTGAAGTTGAACACTCGGCTGATTATTTCATAGATATCGTTAGATCCTGCTTTCAGTTTGTTTGCTTCTGAAATGATTTTCGGGTTATCTGACTCGATTAGCTGTTCAGCTTTTGTATATGATGAAAGACTTGGTGGAATTTCATTGAAGCCTCCAATGTCGGATGATTTGAGGAAAATTGATGAGCCTAACACTGTTATTTTTGCTTTAATTGAAATATCGCCCTGGTGTCTCACATTGAATCTTGCGTAGAGGTTTCCATAACTGTCGTTAAAAATGAGTTCTGGGGTTTCTGAAAAAGTTTGGTTGCTTATTTTTTGGAAGTAACCTATGTAGCCTGTGGCGAACTGGGGTAAATTGACATCCTGCAATACAGCTACATTGATCGTTGCACGAGTTGAAGTGGCGTAGGTGATTTTAAATGTGACATTGTATTCGAAGGCATCAAGATGTAGAATTGAGGGTTTATTCGATGGAGTAAATGAAGATTGAGCTGAGAGGTTCTTAATACTTGAACTAAATACCGTTAACGAAAGGATGAAGATAAGAATAGAAGCGGATGTTTTTTTCATTTCATTCACTGAATTTTTGTTTTTACAATTATTGAAGCGAACTTGGATTAATAGTTAAGCCTACTTGGAATTAAGGCGAAACGTGTAAAGAGTGGAAAGGAAGTTGGCCCCCTGATCTCTGAGGTTTCCTTATATAAATCAGACAAACTTTTAATGATGATGGGGACGTTATTTTTGCCTTGTTTTATCCGCATCACTCGAAGATTGGGTATAAATCTTCCAGCGGACCCCTATTTTAATGGATGGTTTGAACAGGAGTTAATGCGGGAGTTAGATACAATAACTCATGAAGACTTGCGTAATAAGCTCACATACTATGAGATCTATCAGCAAGAGGAGCTTAGAGAGATTATTCAACGGATTTTGGAAAGGTGGCGTAAGAGGAAGATAAAGGAAGAAACTTTAGTAGTTTAGCCCTCACAAGTCTTTTATGTTTGATAAATTTACTGGTAGTTTATTTATCTTAAGGCGGGTGGTGGTTCCTCCCACTGTTCCGCTATAAAAATCCCGGTTGGGAGGAGTAAGAAATGAGAAGAACTAAAGATTTAGCTTTAACAGCCGTTTTTGCTGCACTTTACGCTGCACTTGTCTTTGCTCTTCCTGGTATTAGTTTCCAGTTGTTTCAGGTTCGAGTGGCTGATGCATTAATACCCTCGTCGATAATTTTTGGTTGGCCAACTGTGATCGGTGTAACTGTTGGTTGCGCAGTGGCGAATATGATTAGCCCGATGCCCAGCGTTATAGTGGATGTAACTCTCGGCTCATTAGCTAATTTCATTGCCAGTTTTCTGGCTTGGAAGACTGGCGGCTGGAAAGGAGGGGTTAGAATCAGAGAATTTCTAGGATGCTTAGCTGCGACTGTTGTAATAACATTAATTGTGGGAACTTATCTTGCTATACTTACCGGAATGCCGTTTGAGGTTTGGTGGATAAGCATCTTTATTGGTTCGGTAATCAGCATTAGTGTTCTGGGCTATCTTTTGATTCAGGTGTTAAGGAAAGCTAGAGTTCAGGTAAAGAAGATTTAAATTACTCAACGAGGTACGATTCAAGTCTTCTAGGTACTTTTCGTTGTTCGTCGTTAAAGTATTCAACAACACTCTTAAGGGCGTAGAAGGGGTTAGCCCATCTGGTTTTGTTAACTTGCCCTTCAATTAGGCTGGCAGGTACTACGTGACCAGTTGTTTTTCGTAGCTTGATGCATTCGATTAGTTTTTTGAGTGAAACATTACTTTCTTCGTCGAGGCAATCGTCTCTGGGGAAAGCAGTGAAAGCAAGTCCAATGCTCATTTTTGTATGTGCATCGGATCCCGCCACCTCAGCAATACCAAGTCTTTCAGCGAGATAAGGCTCCATGAAACCAGCGGATGGATTGAATTCCTCCACACCGTCGAGAATATCTTTAACAGTATATACAGTCTCCCCGAGTCCATTTTCACGGAATACATGGGCAGCGATAGCGACGCCGCCAGCCTCATGGATAAGTTGAATTGTCTGCCTTGATGGGAGACTACTTTGAATGCGTTCAATGGAGATTGGGGGATGGTAGGTTGGAAAGAGGGCGAGAATATGTCCATCTAATGATTCTATCTCCATACCTGGAATTACAGTGATCCCGTAACGCTTAGCTGCTTTTTCGCATGACGCGAAGTGAGGAGGGTAAGTTAAATTTTCAATTTTTTTCGGTAGAAATGGTAGGATGTATCTAAGATGGTCTGTAATTGCTACTGCATCAAGTCCGCGAACCTTTGTTTTCCTTGTAATGTGATCTGGGGTATGAACTCCATCGGAGTATATGCTATGAGTATGGAGATCCCCCAGTAAGTAATCTTGTAAAGTTTCTCTAGTTCTCTTAACTTGGCGTGTAATTTTTCCTTCGAAATAGTATTGCAAGAAGTTTGTTCGCTCACAAGATCGGTAAAGAGCACTGATGACGAATTTCTCAGCTGGATTGATTTTCATTTATTCCACTTTTTCTTTCTGGCTTTTTAGTTATAAGTGAGCCATATTTAGTAGAAGATAGGTTCACGTTTTTATGGTTCTATATTTATTAATAGCCTTCCATGCATTTTTCGCATACCTTAACCTTGTCGCCTTTACTGTTAGCTAGCACTTTGCATAGTCTATACTGAAGCCACAGCTTGGCGGGGCTGTTAAAAGCCAACATGCCAAAAGCATTTATGAAGAAGAATTGAAGAACGCTGAGACTGTTAACAAGACACGGCTTAAAGAAGTCTTAGAGCGGATGAAGGCTGAAGGCGTTAAGCCTGATTATAGGGACGCTGAAACACTCCGCTATCTATACGTGGAAAAAAAGCTCAGCATGCGGGAGATAGCTGAACTACTTGAAAAGGGTCAGTCAACTATTTGGAAATGGATGAATAAACATGGAATAAATAGAAGAAGCATGTCTGAGGCTAAGGAGTTATATCCTAAGATTCCTTTTTCAGGTAATCCTGATGAGAAAGCCTATATGATGGGTTTAAGGACTGGAGATATTCACGTCCGTAGGTTCTGTGAAGGTGGTAACGTCATAGTCTGTGGCACTTCTACCACTCATCGTGGTTTGATGAGACTTGTGCGGATGTCTACGGCAGGTACGGACACTACCATGAATATCCTGTTTTTAACAAGAGAACGAACCGATACGAATTTGGCGTAGCTTCTAACCTTGATGGTAAATCATTTAATTTCCTTGAAGGAAAGCCTACAGAGGTTCCTACGGGTGACTTGTTCTGGCCGTTTCTAGCTGGCTACAGCGACAGTGAGGGAGGTTGGGTTATTTTTGGGGTAGGTGACTATATAGAAATATGTTTTCGACTTGAAACCACAGACCCTGAATTGCTGAAACACATTAAGGAGGAGCTGGAGGAGAGCGGTTATCACCCTAAATTTAGATTGAATAAGCGGGCAGGAGAGGGGGTAGAAACATTCAGGTATACAAAGGATTATTATGGGGTGTTTTTAGAGCGAAGAGATGAGGTCGTTCGCTTAGCGGAGAAGCTACTGCCGTATAGTCGCCACGAGGAGAAAATTGCGTGGATGAAGCTAATACTTGAAGTCAAAGATGAGAAGTATTGGGCTAACGTTAAGGATAGTGTAATAGCTCTCAGAGAGAAAATCGATAAAGAAACTGAGGAGACTGTGAAAGAGGCTGAGGAACAGTATAAGAGAAGACATGGCAGCAGAGATTGGTTTGAGGTTCACAGCTACCGTAAATCTGGTGATGATGTGAAAGATCACATTGAAATGAGCGAGGCTAAGCCGTGTCGTTTCTGTTTTCACCCGAAGGGTTTTACCTTGATGAAAGCTTACCTGCTAATTTTAGCGTTTAATTTTCTAGGTTGCTAATTTACGTTAGTTTAAAGCTACGGACTGCACAGTTTTATCATAGGTGTTTAAAATGTCAAAGAAAGTTATACCAAATATAATTGTGGACACGCGGGAGAGCAGCTTCGTAATCAATCACTTACAGCGTTTAGGTGCGCAGATTAGTCTTAAGATGATTTCTCCAGGGGACTATGTTGTGGCTGAGGGATTTGCTGTTGAGAGGAAGACCTTTGATGATTTTCTTCGCTCAATTTTCGATAAGAGGCTGTTTGAGCAGATTGAACGCTTAAGTGAGGCTTATCCTCGCTGCTGCCTTTTAGTTGAAGGTGATGTCGGCTATGGTTTGGTAAATCTGAGGAACCCTCTGGTGTTCTGGGGTGCGCTGGCGAAGATAATTGCTGATAAGGCGATTCCAATAGTGTTTACGATTAATGAGAAGCAGACTGCTGAATTCCTGTTCAGTTTGGCGAAAAAGAGTCAAGAAAAAAAGGAGAAACTTATGGCGAGGTATAAGCCGAAAATGTATAATTTAGCGGATAGACAACTGTTGGCCGTTCAAGGTTTACCTAATGTTGGACCGAAGATGGCGGATCGTCTATTACGAAGATTTGGCACTGTAAGGAAAGTGTTCACAGCGCATCCTATTGAGTTAAGGGGTGTTTCGGGTATGGGTAGAAAGAAGGAGGACGCTATAACTAAATTCCTTGATTCACAATATTTAGTTTCAGTTAAACGCGAAGAGTAAACATTTTATCTTGGCATATTGACGATTAATATTTTATACTTAGCAGCCATGAAAATGAAGATTATTTCACAGCTCGGAGAATAAAGCGTTGGAACCAACCAGCAAAAGTATCCTAAGGCTTTACGAGAAGAAGGCACGTTTATACGACCTTGATAATACATCCTTCTTTTTCGGAAAGAAGCTTCTGAGAAAGAGTTTACTTAGCTGCTTAGATGAAGTGACATTTGGAAACTTAATGTTGGACGCTGGAGCTGGAACTGGCGACATGAGTATCCAGCTTAGCAAGGATGTTGGAGGCGAAATAGTATCAGCTGATTTCTCAATTAGTATGCTGAAAATAGCTAAGCGGAAAATCAAGGAACGTGAACTCTCAAATGTAAACCTTGTTAGGTGCGATGTCACTAGGCTTCCGTTTAGAGAGAGCATATTTAACTTGATCACATGTTCGTGTTTCTTGGATACGGTTTCAGATCCAAGAAAAGCTGCATCTGAACTCTTCAGAGTACTTATTCCTTCCGGGTATATTGGCAGCGCTCATTTTAGTAAGCCTAAGAATGCCTTCGTAGAAGTTCTGGATAGAGTGATAGAGACTTTTTGGTGGATGGGTTGGCGGTGTCGAAATGTAGATATTGGGCGGATTTTCTCGAAAATCGGTTTTAGGAATGTTAATGATTTCCACTTCTATAATGGGATAACCACTGTCACTGTAGCGCAGAAGCTTTGAGGGAAAATGTTTTCAGACTTGTTTAGCGGGAACCGCCGTTAATGTTTCAACTGTGTATTTTGTGGTAAAGCCTACTTGCATAGTAAATTTCATCGCTGTCTTGGCATCCGGGGCTTCAAAGACTATTACCCCGTCATATCGTCCGAGTGTAAAGTAGACTCCGCGAATGGCTATGCCTTTTGGAGCTTTGAGTTCTTTTATGTATTTGATTGCGCCTGCACCTTTCCCCTTCGGATGTAGAAGTGTTATGAATAACAGATCCATCCCTCCATTAGATAAGTTGACTTAATTTATTAATTAAATGTTGTTTGGGAGATGATTTTTCTTTATTTCTGGTTGTTTTTTGGCTCTTTTTCCATACATTTTTCGCATACCTTAACTCTTTCGCCTTTAGTGTTCTCCAATATTTCGCATAGTCCTATGTTTTCCGCTAATAGTTTCACTTATCTCCACTACAGGTTTTTCCGCGCTGATTTAAATACGAGGCTGAAGCTTATGGGCTTAATGTCAGAGAAACTTTGAGTGCGCCTTTAATGGATAAGCCAAATTCGTTAGAGCCTAAAGAGGCTTCAACACAGATAGAGGCTGAGGATTCTGAGTCCACATTCAAAATCCTCGATTGTAGATGCGGTGGAAGAATTGAGAGAAGCCTTCCCTTATCCCTCGCAGTAAAGGATTCAGGGAACGTGATTAAACCACTCAAATTGTCGGCAAGGGAACTGGAAGAACTTGACATAAAGCATGAGTGGCACAACACTTTCGATGTGGGTGATTTAGGCGAGAAGCTGACGAGGTGCATCCTCACCAAACTTTACGGATGGAGAGAGAGTTCTCCGAAGTTGTATAACTTCGTCAAAACGTATTGGAGAGATAAACAGCTTGATCTTTTAATGGAGGATGGCGACAGTAACTATTACCTCATCGAGGTTAAGACTACATTACACGGAAGAAAATTTGGAGATTGGTGGAAAGAGACTGTCAGTTTATTGGAGGAGAGGGAGAAGAGTTTGCTCAGCGAGATTCGGGCTTTAAAGGGAAGAGTGAGAAAACTCATCGTGGATGTGGACTTTAGATCGGTGAAGGCTCGGCGTTACCAACCACCATCTAAGCTTTCAAACAAGGGTGTCAATCTCATACAGATAAGACCCTTATCTTCCTATCAATATTCGACGAGGTATAGGCAGGCTCTCGAATACAAAATGAGGGGGATGCCTGAGGAGAAGATAGCGGAGAAGTTTAATGTTAAGAAAAAAACTATCCAAAAGTATATTTCTAAAGCTAAAAATCCAGAACGCTATAAGGAATATGGCAGGAATTACAATAGAACCCATAAAAAGAGTCCAAAATGAGGAGGGTCGTCTCAGACTTATTTTCGTTAATTAAGCCTGTGCTTTGAAGGTACTAACAACTTTTTCAGCGTTTGTGATGAGGATTTCTTTCTTATCGGCTGGAAGGATTACATTTGCGGCGTAGAGGTGGCCGTCAGCAACCCCGAAACCTTTCGATGCTTCTATTAAGAGGCCTACGGCGCTGGGTATCTGTTTTTGGTCTATAAGTTTCTGCATGTCTTTGGGTACTCTAATTGAGGCTTTAACGAAGTTTTCCTTTAGTTTTCTCCAGCTTGGAATTTCTGGCGACATGTTAGTGAAACCTATTATGTATTTGTCTGGTTTTATTATCCGTGTTTGAAAGGATAGGAAGGAACAAAATGTGCCTATGACTTTTGAGCCCATGCCTTCGTAGGTATCTTCAGAGTCGAACCATTGGATGTTTTCGGTTTCGTTTAG